>Ga0306868_1000259_pt1 | contig 38166 bp, 34 predicted proteins | sample AntRauTorckE6832_FD_190411 | JGI IMG/M metagenome (GOLD analysis project Ga0306868, IMG submission 190411) | Saline lake microbial communities from Rauer Islands, Antarctica - Metagenome Torckler E6 #832 (v2) (version 2) | ecosystem: Environmental > Aquatic > Non-marine Saline and Alkaline >... | reverse complement strand
ACTGGAACGCAACGGCATGGAAGTGTTTACCGCCAAAGACGGTGTGGATGCGGTCGCACAGCTGCAGGACCATCGTCCGGACGTTATCCTGCTGGATATCGAGATGCCGCGCATGGACGGTTTCGAAGTGGCCAGCTTTATCCGTCACGACGAAAAACTGCACGACACGCCGATCTGCATGATCACCTCCCGAACCGGGGAAAAACACCGCGAACGGGCACTGGCTATTGGCGTCAACGAGTATCTCGGCAAACCGTTCCAGGAAACCGAGCTGCTTGAGACCATCAAGCGCCTCTCCGGGAGCGAGTGATGGCCGGCCAGCCGGGTGTCGGCATCGTTGCCGACGTGGTTCTGCAGCGCCACCGCCTGCAGGAAGCCACCGGCAAATTCGGCCTGAATGTGTGCTTTTCCGGTGATCCCGACCGGCTGATCGGTTACCCGGGGTTTCCGGACGCCTCGTTGTGGCTGGTGACCTTGAAGGATGAGGCCGATCACCCTGCACTGTTCGATCATCTTCTGGAAAACACAGAGGCACCGGTACTCTTCGGAGTTGATCCGGCGCCTGCACCGGGCAATACCGACTATTTCCGCTGGGAACGCCGGTTACTGAACAAACTGGAACAGCAGCTCGGCCAGCTCGAGCAGCTCGACACTGCCAACGACATGGAAGCGCTTGCACAGGCCTCAGCTGATTCAAACGACGCCCCCGCGCTGTCGAACTGGATCACCCCGGCAAAATCGAATTCGCCGGCCAGCGAGATCTGGATTCTCGGTGCGTCTCTGGGTGGGCCGGCGGCGGTAAAAACCTTTCTCGACAGCTTGCCACCGGGGCTACCCGTGGGGTTTGTGTACGCTCAGCACATTGATGACAACTTCACCGGCGTACTGACGCGTATACTCGGACGCCATGCTCACTACCAACTGAAACCGGCGGAAAGCGGCTACCGGATACGCAACGGTGATGTCATCCTGATGCCGGTGGACCAGGAGTGGTCATTCGCCACCGACGGCACCCTGACCGCAACCGGTCGACCATGGCCGGGGCCCTACGGCCCCTCAATCGATCAGGTATTGCTGAACGTAGCGGACCATTTCGGCAGCCACTGCAACGCCATCCTGTTTTCCGGCATGGGAAACGATGGCGCTATCGCCGCACCCATGCTCAAAGCCTATGGCAGCCGGGTCTGGGTGCAGGAAAACAGCAGTTGCGGTAACAGCTCAATGCCTGATTCCGTGACCGCCACCGGATGCTCCAGCTTTTGCGGCACACCGAAGCAGTTGGCTGCGAAACTGGTCAGAACCATCGAAAACCAATGCCTGCTCAAGAACAGGCAACAACGGGATTCCGTCTGAGGTAACCGACAATGAACGAAAACAGCCAATCCCTGCAATGCGTCATGATCCCGGTCAACGACCGACAGTTGTTGCTGCCTAACGTTTCGATTGCTGAAGTGGTAGATTTCGACAGTACCGAAGCCGGCACCAACACACCGGACTGGCTGATCGGCTTTCTTGACTGGCGGGGCCTGAAGCTTCCGGTCATTTCCTATGACGCCGCCAATGGTGGGGAGCTGATCGTGCCGGGCGACAATCGCGGCCGGATCATCGTATTGAACACCATCGGGCCGGCCCATCAGACATCACCGTTCATGGCCATGATCACCCAGGGCATACCCAGCCAGGCTCATCTGGAGGAAGACCAGTTGCACAAGCTGGATGCAGAAACCGGCCCGGCCGATCTGATGCAGGTGGAAGTGGATGGAGAAATCGCCTGGATCCCCGATCTGGAGTATCTGGAATCCATGGCGGCCAAAGTCATGGTCTGATCAGGTGCCAGTCTGGCAGCAACATCTATAAATGTTATAATGTTGCACATTTTGCCGGGACCAGATTCATGCCTGAACGCGCTTTGCCCTATCGCCTCCACAATCACGATGCCTGTGTCAGCCAGGCCCTGGCTGACGCCCGGGCCATCTGCCGACAGCAAAACGCCCGTCTGACAGCGATTCGGGAACGAGTGTTGGAGCTTATCTGGCAATCCCACAAACCGCTCGGTGCCTACGACATACTGGCCCAGCTGGGTACCGAAGGGCACAATGCAGCACCGCCCACCGTCTACCGTGCGCTGGATTTTCTGCTTCAATACGGACTGGTCCATCGCATTGCCTCCCTCAACGCCTTTACTGGCTGCACCCACGCCGGAGAAAACCATCAGGGTATGTTTCTTATCTGCAAACAGTGCAGCAACGTGCTGGAACTGGAGGCTCCGCGGGTAAGCAGCGCCATTGATGATGCAGCCCGGAGCGAAGCGTTCTGCCCGGAAGATGTCACTCTGGAAGTTACCGGCCTGTGCCCCCTCTGCCGGGGCGAATCAGCAACGGATGCGGATCACCATGGCTGAACCACTGGTCCGACTGGAACAGGTAACCGTGCAGTTTGATGATCGGCCGGTGGTCGACCGTGTCAGCCTGGTGGCCAATCGCGGCGATATCATCACCATTATTGGCCCCAACGGCGCGGGCAAGACCACGTTGATCAAAGCCATTCTGGGCATCCAGAAAACCGATCGGGGCCAGGTCAAGCTGGCACCCGGACTGGTGATTGGCTATGTGCCCCAGCAGTTATTACTGGAAGCCACACTGCCACTGAGTGTCCGCCGCTTCATGCTGCTCAGCGGTCGCGCTCTGACAGAATGCGAAGCTGCCTTAAAGCGCACCGGCGTGCACCACCTGCTGGATGCCTCGGTGCATCACCTCTCCGGAGGTGAAAAGCAACGCCTGCTGCTGGCACGGGCACTGGCCCGAAAGCCGGACTTGCTGGTGCTGGACGAGCCGGCCCAGGGCGTGGACATCAACGGTCAGGCGGCGCTCTATGAGCTGATCCGTGAACTACGCGACGATCTGCATTGTGGCGTGATCATGATCTCACACGACCTGCACCTCGTTATGGCTGCCACCGACAAGGTCATCTGCCTGAACCAGCACGTCTGTTGCAGCGGCTATCCGGCGGATATTTCCCACGACCCGGCCTTTATCGATACCTTTGGCCATCAGGTGGCGGAATCTCTGGCGGTGTATCATCACCACCACAACCATCGCCACGACCTGCACGGTGATGTGGTTAACAGCGCCAGGACTGACGGAGCCTGTAACCATGAGCATCATTGACGCAATACTGGACGACTTTTTCTGGCGCGCCCTGCTGGGCGGCCTGGGCGTAGCGCTCGTGGCCGGACCGCTCGGTTGTTTCGTTGTCTGGCGCCGGCTGGCGTATTTCGGCGACACCCTCGCCCATTCGGCATTGCTGGGCATTGCACTGAGCTTTCTGATCAGCGTACCGCTGAACCTGGCGGTTATTATTACCTGTGTGGTGATTGCCCTGGCGCTGGTCTTGCTATCCCGTACCCGGGTGCTGGCGACCGATACCTTGCTGGGCATTCTGGCCCACAGCGCCCTCGCCATCGGTCTGGTGACCCTGAGTTTCATGCCCGATGTACGCGTGGATCTGACCGGCCTGCTGTTCGGCGATCTTCTGGCCATGAACCGGCAGGATCTTCTGTGGATCTATGGTGGCGCGGCGTTTGTGCTGGTTTTACTGGCTGTTCTCTGGCGCGGTCTGCTGATGAGCACCATCCACGAAGAGCTCGCGCGGGTGGAAGGCGTGCCGGTGGAACGCCTGCGCCTGGCACTGATGCTGATGTTTTCCCTGGTGATCGCGGTGGCCATGAAAATCGTGGGGGTGCTGCTGATTACCGCATTGCTGGTGATTCCGGCAGCGACGGCCCGGCGCCTGGCCCGTAACCCGGAGCACATGGTGGTACTGGCGATCGTCTTCGGCTTTCTTGCCGTCGGGGGCGGCCTGACCCTGTCATGGCATCTGGATACCCCTGCCGGGCCCTCCGTGGTCGTTACGGCTTTTTTCAGCTTTCTGCTGGTATACAGCCTCGCCCGCAAGCCGGCCTGACATCTTCTGGCTCCGCCTGCCCCGCCCGGTGTTAAAGCGGTTGCACCCGGTCCAGCAGGCGGCCGGTTTCCACCAGTTCCAGAAACTCATCGCCCAGACGGTCACTCTCGGCAATAGCCCTTCGCCAGCTGTTCTCCCGGCCATAATCGTCGCCGGCGTATTTCTCGAAATCCTTCCTGTCGGGCAACTTGCGGTCTGGCAGCGTGGCCAGGTACTCCGGTGACGGCGCCACCAGAAGGACATCCTGCAAATGGGTGGCATTACCCCGGCGCCAGGGCAACGTTTTATCAAACCAGCCAGGCACAATTTTATCGGTGAAGTGCGGGTACAGAATGATACCGGGTTGCTGCCAGGGCAGGTCCAGGTGGTAATCCAGCAGACCACCATCCCGATACACGCCGTCAGGCCCGCCCGGAAGATCCTGGACACCGGACATGATCATCGGGATGGAGCCGGACGCCAGCAACGACGGCATCAGGTTCTCCCGGCTCAGTGCGATGTGATGGCTGGTGAAGTCCACCAGATCCGACAACGGCGTGTTGCCCCGGGGATCCCGAACAATGCCTCTCTCCATGAACTGCCGGAGGTGCCGGCGACCAAGCATGTTGGCGCTGATCGCGCCCATTAACCCCAACCCGAGCCGCCCCCGGGTGTCATGGGCGAGCAGCCCCAGGCTTCGCACCACCATCACATTCAGGCGATACCAGGGATGTTCGAGGATGTAATCTTCCCGGCCACCGATCAACTCTTCCAGAAACAGCCGGCTTCTGCGGGTCACTTCCTGAGCCGTCACGCCCTTGTCGAACCTCTGGCTGGTATAGAGATCAGCCAGTTTCTTCAGCTGTGCCACCGGGTTATCAGACGACGCAATGGCCGCAAAACGCCAACTGCCTACAGAGGCACCAATCAATGCCCGCTCCTGCTCAACACGGGGCAGCCAGTCACCGAAAATGGCCTGGTCCAGGCCACTGATGCCCAGGGCTTTGGGGCCTCCGGCGGCTCCGGGCACCACATGGATATCACCCGGCTCCAGAGGCTTCTGCTGCAGCCTGTCCAGCGCCCGCTTACCTGCCCGTATGGTCAGGGCGGGGATTCCGGTGTGTATCGCAGTCATTCAATATCCTCGGTTTTGTTGCGGCATTATGTTCCGAATTGTGCAGCGCTATTCCGCAAAGGTCGTGCTAGAATTTTATTCGCTCAAAATTCAAACAGTACTTTCAGGGATTTTCCAACAGCAGGAGTCAGCTGTGAGCGTTTTTATTTCACCCGACACCCTCGCCACTAACCCTACCATGGCGGTGATGGGTTTCCGCCGCCAGATCATCTATCACTTGCATCTGTGGGCGCTGGTGGCCGTTGCACCACTGGTGGTTGTCCAGTGGCAGGCAGAACACCTGGCCCTTTCGGTGCTACTGGCGCTGTTCTGTATTAACGCAGTGCTGGTTGTCCTGCTGCTTCGCAAGCGCGATATCTATTTCCTCGGTGGCCGGCTTTTTCCCATCCTGGCTGTTATCTGTGCCGCCTACTCTACCTATATTAACGGCCATGCCGGCCTTTATTGGGCCTATCCGGCCGCCATCGCGCTGTTTTTTCTTCTGCCCCTGAAAGAAGCCGTTGCCTGTAACGTCGTATTTATCGGCACCATGGCGCTGGTCTCGTTTCTGAAATTCCCTCTCGGCGATGTCTGGCGCATCACCTTCTCTCTGGGTTTCAGTTGCCTGTTTTCCCTGATTTTTGCGTGGATGGTGGGCAATCTCAAGCGTGAGCTGACAAGGCTGGCCACCACAGACCCGTTGACCGGCTGCCTGAACCGCTCCCAGCTGTGCGACATTCTTAACAGTCATATCAAGATCCGGGAACGGCACGAGCGCGTGGCCAGCATGGTTCTCATTGATCTGGACTATTTCAAAAGCATCAATGATGACTGGGGGCATCTGGTGGGCGACCAGGTACTCAAGGAAATGGCACAGCGGCTACAGGAACGATTGCGCGACAGCGACCAGATGTTCCGGATCGGCGGCGAGGAATTCATGCTGGTGTTGCCCGAGACCCGCCGGCGGGAAGCAGAAGCACTGGCCCAGCAACTGCTTCTCAATATCAGCGAACGCCCATTCCTCAATGACATTCCGGTTACCGCCAGCGCCAGTGTCGCAGAAGTACGCAGCGATGAAACCTGGTCTACCTGGCTGAACCGGGCAGACCAGGCCCTGTATGCTGCCAAAGCCGGGGGTCGCAACCAGGTGGTGAATGCGGCCGGAGATCCAGACATGGCGAAACCCCGTAAATTGCCTTAAGCTTCGCGTTTTGTCTGACTCAAACTATCGGAAACCACCATGTCACTACCGCTTGAAGACCTTGCCGACCATTATCGCGCGATTATTGACGGCCTGGGAGAAGACTCCAGTCGTGAGGGGCTGCGAGATACCCCGATGCGTGCCGCCAAGGCCATGCAGTTCCTGACCCAGGGCTACGAGCAGGATCTGGGCGGGCTGGTCAACAATGCCGTTTTCGAATCTGCCATGGACGAAATGGTCGTGGTTCAGGATGTCGAGCTCTACAGCATGTGCGAGCACCATATATTGCCCTTTATCGGCAAGTGCCATATCGCTTACCTGCCTCAGGGCAAGGTGCTGGGCCTCTCCAAATTTGCCCGCATTGTGGATATGTACGCCCGTCGCCTGCAGATCCAGGAAAACCTGACCCGCCAGATTGCCGAAGCCATTGAGAGTGTTACCGGTGCCAAAGGCGTAGCCGTGGTTATTGAGGCTCAACACATGTGCATGATGATGCGCGGTGTGGAAAAGCAGAATTCACGGATGAAAACCTCGGTGATGCTGGGGCAGTTCCGTAAATCCCAGGCGACCCGAACTGAATTTCTCAACCTGCTGAATCAGAGGCGTTGATAACATGGCGCCTACCCCGGTAGCTCTGGTCACCGGCGCTGGCCGCCGTCTTGGATATGAAACCAGCTGTGCTCTGCTTGCACGTGGCTTCAGAGTGTTCGCGCTTTATCGAACAGCCACGGATGAGCTGGACAAACTGGTTCGGCAGGGTGCAACCGCACTTCAGGTGGATCTTTCGAATCAAAGTGATGTTCAAGCCGTTATTCACAACGTTCTGCAACAGACTGATCGACTGGATGCACTGGTCAATAATGCTTCAGGTTTCGAGCGGGATGCCACAGATGATGGTCGGCAACTGGCGGAACAGTCCAGCCAATTGTTCCAGGTGAACAGCGTAGCCCCCATGCAGCTGATGCATGGATTATCCGACATTCTGAAAAAAACAGGCGCAAAGAACCAGCGGCCAACCCTGATCGTCAACATTACCGATATTTTTGCAGAAAAACCCAATCCGGCATTTGCGGCTTACTGCTCTTCCAAAGCGGCACTGGCCAATCTGACGTTGAGCTATGCGGCACTGCTGGCACCTCACGTTCGGGTGAATGCCATCATGCCCGGCCCCATCGGCTTTCTGCCCACCCATACCAGCGAACAGAAGCAACAGGTTCTGGGCGAAACCCTGTTAGGTCGCGAGGGTGGCTTTCACAGCGTGGTGATGCAAATTCTGTCCCTCCTCGACAATGACTACATCACCGGTGCCCAGATCCCGGTGGATGGTGGCCGGCGCCTTGCCCAGGGCATGACCCATAACGCGGATGGCAACCCTGGCTGAGACGTTTTCTGTAACCCCGGAAAAGAGCTCCTGATAATAAGGCTCTTCGATGGCCGATCCCGTGAACATACCCGTGGCGCTGTATTCGAGGATATCGATATCTATAGGACGGTCTTTAAGACTGCTCATCGGGTCAGAACGATCCCGTCCCAGAGACTCCTCAAGGGCATTCATTTCGTTCTTCAGTTGTCCCGGAGGCAACAGGCTGAAAACAACCACCAGGGCATTCAGAAAAGAACGCTCCGTCTCTATCCCTTTGGGCTGAGTGTGCACAACAGGAGACAGCCAGACACTGCCATGCGCATGAAGTAGCCGAACGACTGTCTCGGCCAGGTTTTTCTGCGGCTCAATATTGCTTCCCAGTCCACACAGGTACCACATGTCATCATCTCAGCAGTTTACGGATATAGGCACCTATCAATACGGTAACCAGCAACACTCCGATCATGGCCTCTGCCGTTACCATTACCGACAGTAAACCCGTCGCGGGAGGATCAGGGACGCTCCATTGTCCATAAAGGATACTGATAAAGCTCTGCAGACTCAGCATCATCGCCTCACTTGAGGGCAAGCCCGCCAGCACAAACAGGATGGAAAACACAACGACCACCATAAGGGCAGTGGCCAACACGTTTCTTAACCGGATTCCCCAGCCAAACAACCCGCCCAACAGGAATCGCCGCACTCTTCCAGGTTCCTTGTAATGGCGCATATGGAAAAAGGCATGGTCTTCCTCCCGCAAATGTCCGGAATCTGCCAGCCAGTTCTTGAAGCGTGTGTAGGCTTCGGAAAGATGCCGCCGGTCCTCATCACCCGGCCGGTTCGCATCGGCTTTCGCCAACAAAGCAAACGGAGGGGGCGTCGTTGCCCGGCGAATGGTGCCACTGCCATAAATCAGGGAGACCGGGTCAAACCAGGCCTGCTCCGCGTGGAAACGTGACATTTCGATACTCGGAGTACCTTCTTCCGGTTTCTCCAGTTGCATTATCCAGGCCCGGTCCACCGATGAGCCAGACAGGCTACAGCGGCCCCGAAGGCTTTTGCCCACCATCCGCAGGTGTCTGCCAATAAGGGTATCCTCTATCGCGATTCCCAGGGACTCGTCGGTGATCATCACCTGATCCAGGCTCAGATCCTTTACAACTTCACACTGATTCACCGTGATGGTCTTGGCACTGATCCCGTTCAGTTGCAACTGATCAAGAGCACTGCGATAAATTTCCAGGGGGCCTTTGATGCTGTAGCCATCAAGAAGCAGACCACCGTTAAACGCGTTCTGGCTCAGTTGCTCAGCGTGATAACTCTGGCGACCAATATGAACAGAACCCAGCCGGGGTTGAGTGTTAACCGGGGTTTCGTCCTGTTCTGACAACAATTGCACGGGCGCCTCGAAACTGCCGTTGAGCGCCAGACATCCTCGCAGAGTCATTTCATTCAGCCAGAGCATGTCATCGCTGCCCCGGGTGCCAAACTCCATCAACACAGACAAGGCCCGGACCCCGCGAAAAGACACCCCACCAGGGCCGGAAAAATCACAGCCAAATATCACAACGCTGCCGTCCAGGTGGGCTGATTTCAAGCTGAAATGGTTTTCAAACTGACAATTGAGACACCAGAAACTCCCTCGGAAACGGGCGCGTATCCATCGGAAATCACCCAACACCCGACAATTGATCAGCACCAGCGATCCCGGAATCTCCAGATCAAACTGTTCCGATCCGTCCAACACCCCATTGGCAATAACGGTAACGCCATTAAGGGTTGCGACCCGGCCGAGCCACTCCCGCTCCCGGACCGGATGGGGACTCGACACCAGGTCCAGGGTGTCCAAGTGAATATCACCGGCCTCACACTTGCCTGACACCTCCCGGACCACAAGGGTTTCGCCATCACGTCGATCACGTCCCAGGCGGACATGAAAAACCTGTCCCACCTGAACCGCCGGAAAGCCCGCCTTCTGGAACGGTCGCCAATGGCTGTAGGCCAAGCACTGATCCTCGGTCCAAAGCGCTAAAAACCGGCCGGCCCTGGAGTCCGAGTGAATAACCCTGGCTTTCGTTACATCATCATTCAAAGAACGAACTCCTGCCCCTGCCCGGCAAAGCCGGCAAAATCGCGCTCCACTTCTGATCGGTATTGCTCGAAGTGGTCTTCGTAACTCATCAGGTACATGCGTTTGCGGATGGCTTGTGGATAACATTCACGAAGTTCATTCAATGACGCATGCACCGGATTCCAGTCAGCGAGCGTACCATCGTGCAGGATGGTGTCCGGGTTATAATGGCTGACAATATCCGGGATCGGACGGGTATCACCGCTGAACAGCAACCGATGGTTAACGAGCAGCCCATAGGATGGCTTGCCCGGCGTGTGCTGGTTCTGGAAAGGCTGCAAAGTGACGCCTTCGAACTCAAATCCGGTCTCATCCAGCAGTACAACGTCGAAAAAGTCGGACAACTCTGCCGGGCCTTCGCCCACCTGCCCCATTACGCCCTTTAGGGTGGTTGACCAAAGTTCCTCATAAACCCCGGGGGGCAGATAAAGGGCAGGTTTGAAGCCGTAACGGAAGCGACATTCATACGCCAGCCTCTCGAGCCCGAAGCAGTGATCCGCATGGACATGGGTAATAAAAATGGCATCAACATCCTTCGGCGTCAGGCCCTGGTCCCGTAAAGCGAACTTGATGGTGTATCCAGCATCTATCAGTAGCCGGCGACCTCCCGCCTCAATCATTGCATTGTTGTTCCAGTGTTCCATGGCTTCGGAATGCCCCACTCCCAACATTGTCAATGTTGCCATACTCATCTCCTTGACATTTCATGATATTTGGCACGTGACTCCCATGCTGAAACGCAATGACTGGTACCTCGTAGCCTTTTAGAATCGCGTGCTATATTGGCTCGATAAAAAGCAGTGCACAACTCAAAAAGAGTCGCAAAAATTCAGAGGAGCACCTTATGCCCCGCAACGCCCCTGACCAGATCCGGGATATACTCCAGACCGTTCGCACCATTGCCCTGGTAGGCGCCAGTGAAAAAACCAGCCGGCCTTCCCATGAAGTCATGGACTACCTGCAACGCCAGGGCTATAGAGTTATCCCCGTGAATCCAAGACTGGCCGGGCAGCAGGTGCTGGGTGAAACCGTCTATGCCGACCTGGCCTCCCTCCCCGAGCCAGTGGATATGGCAGACCTGTTTCTCGCCCCGGAGCGCACCGACGCTGTCATCGACCAGGTCATCGAGCAGGAAATCCCGGTACTATGGCTGCAGATCGGTGTTATCAATAGCGCCGGCGCGGAACGCGCAGAACGCGCGGGCATGAAGGTGGTCATGGACCGCTGCCCGAAACAAGAGATTCCCAGGCTCTCTATTCAGACACCAGAGGGTCCGAAGTAAACCTTTTTGGGTCAAATGTCGTATTACGGTTAACACGTAGGTATGTTTACAATATCGTCATCCTGAAATAACCGATAACAATAACCAGAAACCTCGGTATTCGCTGAGGTTCCGGAGATCAACGTGGAAAAACCCGAGACGACCATAAAAGTGTTCGTGAGAGCCGCCATGAGCCCGGCTTTTCCGTTGGTCATCTTTCTGGTTTTTCTGGCCCTGGCGCTTCTGCTTCGCAGTGGCCTGGCTCAACAGGACAGCCGCCAGATAGAGCAAAACCTGAGCAATGAAGCCCGGGCCCTGGCGGATAACCTGGAGCGGGCGTTTACTGTACACGCCCAGGCCATCGGCAGAATGGCAGAGCGCATGGCCATCGACAGCGCTTTCTCGGAAACACAGTGGCGGGCTGACGCCCGGAACTATCTTGACGATTTCGGGGTTTACCAGGCTATCGAGTGGGTAGATACCGATTTTGTTATCCGATGGCTGGAACCCCATTCCGGCAACCCGGACGTGATTGGTTACAATGTCGCGTTCAATGATCAGCGTCGTCAGGCGCTGGAGCAGGCTGCGGCCAGCGGCCATTATGACCTGTCCGGCATTATTGATTTGAAACAGCGCGGCAAGGGCATGGTTATCTACAGCCCGATCGGCGAAGGAAGCGACAACAATGGCTTTATCGCTGGCGTGTTCCGTATGGAGGTTCTGGCGGAACAGTTGTTGACCAACCGGCTACTGGATCAGTTTCAGGTGGTGATCCGTTACGGACAGGATTCTGTTTACCAACTCAGCTCCTCCGACGACATTCATCCCTCTGCCAGCCATACCGTGCCAATAGACCTCCCGAATCTCGACTGGCGCCTCACCTTACAACCCAACAGATCCTGGGTAGCCTCCCAACAGGGAGGCTGGGCCAATGCCACCTTTATCAGCCTGCTTCTGATGGGGCTTCTGACCAGCCTGACCACCTTGCTGGTGCAACTGATTCTCCGCCGGAACCAGGCATTGCTGAAAACCCGCAAGGATCTGGAACAGGAAATCGATCAGCGCAAGGCGATACAGGTGGATCTGGAGCGACTGGAATCCACAGACACGCTCACCGGCCTGGCCAATCGCCGCTTCTTCATGGAAGACCTGGCCCACACCCTCAACATCGCCGACCGTCAGATGCGTCAGGTGGCGCTGGTCATGATGGATCTGGATCGTTTCCAGATGCTCAACGATACTCTGGGGCACCAGTTCGGTGACGAGCTGCTGATCAAAGTCTCAGAGCGGCTGAACGAACTCAGTAATGAGCGCATTCTGGTGGCCTATTCCGGCGGCGACGAATTCATGGTCTGCCAGCAACAGGTGGACGATATTGACGATGTCATTCATCTTCTGGGGCAGCTCAAGCAGTGTTTCCACAAACCCTTCGAGGTTCAGGGAGAGGAACACAGCATTACCGCCACCATGGGCGTGGCGGTCTACCCCCAGAGCGGGCTGGACGCCGATACCCTGCTGCGCAATTCTGACATTGCGCTCTACCGGGCGAAGGATCAGGGACGCAATACCTATCAGTTCTACACGGAAGGCATGCAGGACCAGGAGGTCAAGCGCCTGGAGCTGGAAAAAGACCTGAATCATGCGCTGGCCAATAATGAGTTCGTGCTGTATTACCAGCCCCAGCTGGATCTTTCCAACAACGAGATTAACAGCGTAGAAGCCCTGATCCGCTGGCAGCATCCTCGCCGGGGTTTGCTGGCACCCGGTGAATTCATCCCGCTGGCTGAAGAAAGCGGGCGGATCAACGAAATCGGCCGGTGGGTGGTGCGTGCGGCTTGTCGGCAATTGGCTCAATGGAAAGGCACGCCCTATAGAAATCTGCGCATTGCGATCAACCTGTCCGGACTGGAACTGGATGACGAGGATCTTGTGGACCATATCCAGGATGCACTTCGCACCGAGCAGGTGCTGGCTTCGAGCCTGGAAGTAGAGCTGACCGAAGAAATCTTTATCCAGAATATTGAACACAATCTCAACCAGCTCTCACGCTTACGCAAACTGGGCGTGCATCTGGCCATTGACGATTTCGGTGTGGGCTATTCATCGCTGGCTTATTTGCGTGATTTTCCGGTGGACCTGCTCAAAATCGACCGGTCGTTTATCACCCACGTGAACCGGCGGCATGATGACGCCGTTATAACCCGGGCAGTGATCAATCTGGCTCACAATCTGGGCATTCGGGTGGTGGCCGAGGGCGTGGAGACCGAAGATCAGCTGAATTTCCTGCGGCACCATAGCTGCAATCTGGCACAGGGATTTTTGATCAGCCGGCCTATTCCACCCCGGGATCTGGAGAAGGCACTGACGGCAGGTCTGCTGTTTACCGGTGCTCCGGCAGGCTCCTGAGGATCCCCGGATTGTTTTCAGGCCATTGTGCCCTCATGATTTCTGGTATCACTTCTTCATCGGGTATTGGTTATGTCTGTAAATTATCTGACTCCGGAGCAGGATGCCCGGCTTCGTCGCTGGGAGCGGTGGAATCGCAATTATTTTATTTTTGCGTTTTTTGCGCTGATTATGGTGCTGGTGTTCAGCTCTCAGCTGGGGATTTCTTCGGGTGATGAGTGGGGCTCGCTGGGCGTTGTTCTGGCGGCGCTGGTGGTGCCGATTATTGTTCTGCAACTGCAGTTGAAGTGCCCGGCCTGTGGCGCAAAGATTGGCTGGCAGGCGAAACTGATGGCGCCGGACCAGTGCAAGGCTTGCGGTACCTTTCTTCAGGCTAAGAAGTCTTCCTCTTCCTGATTTCATTTCTCAAAACCTTTGACCTGTGAGTTGCTCACAGGTTTTACTCTTTTGTTGTGGGTTTGGGAGTTCGTCGTGTCCCGCCACGCCACTTCGCTGATTACGAGTTACCTTCCAACCTACCCAAATGCTTGTTTGGGGTCGAAACACCATGAAAGTCAAAGACATCGCCACAGCTGCCGGAGTGAAACCGGACACCGTGCGCTTTTACACCCGCGAGGGGCTGCTGAACCCGTCGCGGAATCCGGATAATAATTATCAGCAGTACGATGCCGAGGATCTCCGGCGCCTGCGGTTTGCCCGGAAGGCACGTCAGCTGGGGTTTTCGTTACCGGAAATCCGGCAGATTCTGGATCAGGCGGATGACCACCACTCGCCCTGCCCCATGGTTCGGGATGTCTTTCAGAAACGGCTGGCAGCGGTGGAAGACGAGATTGCCCAGCTGCAGCAGTTACGCCAGCGCATGGTATCAGCGCTGGCAGCCTGGCAGGACATGCCGGATGCCACGCCGGACGGGCATACCATTTGTCGATTGATTGAACACTGGGATGACCCGTCCGAGGGTTGTTGCCATAAGGAGCCAAAGGATGAGTGAAGCACCGGAGTTGAAGACCACGTTAAGTATTTCCGGGGCGACCTGTCAGGGCTGCGCGAAGAAGATTCGTAACGCGCTTGAACCCTTGACCGGCAGTACCGAGCTGGTTGAGGTTGACCTGGAAAACCAGACCGTAGCGTTGCCGGACGGCATCAATACCGATGAGGCGGCGCGGATTGTTAGCGAAACAGGGTATCCGGCGGAGCCGATTGAGGCCGAAGATAACGAGGCTGGTAGTTGTTGTGCGTCGAAAAAGCAGACGTCTTGCTGTAGCACCAAGTCTGAGGCCCCAAGCTCCGGCGCTTCAGAAGAAGAATCCGAAACGGAATCCCGCCCGGATTCAGAGCCGTCGACGGACTCCGGTGACGGACAGATTGCGTTGTCGGTGAGCGGGGCGACCTGTGCCTCCTGTGTGAATACCATTGAGAAGGCGTTAATGTCGGTGCCGGGGGTAAGCCATGCCCATATGAATCTGGCAGACAACACCGCAACTGCCAGTGGCGATGCCGATCCCGACGCTCTGGTTGAAGCCGTGGAAAGTGCCGGTTATGGCGCCAGCGTGATTGAGGATGAAGACGAGGCGGATGACCGCAAACAGGAAGAAGACAAGAAGCAGTACAAGACACTGCTGGTAAAGATGGCGGTGAGCCTCTGTCTGGGTCTGGCGGTGATGATCTGGGGCATGGGTTTCGACACCATGATGGTCACCGAGGCCAACCAGGTTACCTGGATCAATCTGGGCATTCTGACTCTCGGCGTGATGATTGCTACCGGTGGCCACTTCTATATCGGGGCCTGGAAGGCGTTCAGACATCACAACGCCAATATGGACACACTGATTGCCCTGGGTACGGGTACCGCCTGGCTGTATTCCATTGTTGTGGCCAGTTTTCCGGAAGCCCTGCCGGAGATGGCGCGGCATGTGTATTTTGAAGCTTCGGCCATGATCATCGGTCTGATCAATCTGGGTCAGGCGCTGGAGCTTCGCGCCAAGGGCAAGACGTCCGAGGCGGTGCGCCGGTTGCTGGACTTGCGGGCGAAAACCGCCCGGGTGATCCGCGATGGCCAGGAGCAGGACATTCCGGTTGAAGAAGTCCAAAAAGGCGATCAAATCCGCGTGCGCCCGGGCGAGAAGCTGCCGGTGGACGGCGTGATTGCCGAAGGCTCCACACGCATTGACGAAAGCATGCTCACCGGCGAGCCCATGCCGGTCAGTAAAGGGGAAGGCGATGATGTTTCCGCCGGCACCCTGAACACTCATGGCTCGATTATCTACGAGGCCACCCGCGTAGGCAGTGACACCGCGCTGGCACAGATCATCAAACTGGTGAAGAAGGCCCAGGGTTCGAAGCCGGCGATCGGCAAGCTGGCCGACAAGATCTCTTCGGTGTTTGTGCCCTCGGTGATGCTGATCGCCATTGTTGCTGCGCTGGTCTGGTACAACGTCGGGCCGGAGCCGGCAGTGGTGCACATGATGGTGGCCGCCACTACGGTGCTGATTATTGCCTGCCCCTGCGCCCTGGGCCTTGCCACGCCCATGTCGGTGATGGTGGGCGTTGGCAAAGCCGCCGAATACGGCGCGCTGATTCGTCAGGGCGATGCCCTGCAGACTGCCGGCAAACTCGATCTGGTGATTCTGGATAAGACCGGCACCATTACCGAAGGCCATCCGGCGGTAACCCGGGTACACGCTGGCGATGACAACGAACAACGCCTGCTGGCCCTGGCGGCAGGGCTGGAACAGCATTCCGAGCATCCGCTGGCCGAAGCCATTCTCGCCAGAGCGGAACAGGATGAAGTCAACGCAGAAAAAGTGACTGGGTTCGAAGCCCTGAACGGCAAAGGTGTTCAAGGTGAATTTGATGGCCAGCCTGTGCGCCTGGGTAACCGGCGCTGGCTGGAAGCCGAAGGGCTGTCACTGGACAACCTGACCGACGCCGCCAACGGCATCACCGAAGAGGCCGGCACCCCGCTGTTTCTGGCTCTGGGCAACGAGGTACTCGGGGTGATTGGCGTGGCCGACGCCATCAAAACGGATTCAAAAGCTGCCATTGAGCGCCTGCACGATGCCGGCATCCGGGTGATGATGGTTACCGGGGATGTCGACGCCACCGCCAAAGCTATCGCCAGCAAGGCGGGCATTGATGACTACCGGGCGGAGGTTCTGCCGGAAGACAAAGCGGAAGTGGTCAGCGAAATGCGCGGAAAGGGCTACACCGTCGCCATGGTGGGCGATGGCATTAACGATGCACCGGCTCTGGCAGCCGCAGATGTGGGCTTTGCCATTGGCACCGGCACCGATGTCGCCATTGAAAGCGCGGCCATTACCCTGATGCGCGGTTCTCTGCATGGCGTGCCGGATGCCATCGAGATTTCCCGGGCCACGGTGAAGAACATCCATCAGAATCTGTTTGGTGCCTTCATCTATAACAGCCTGGGCATTCCGGTCGCAGCCGGGCTGCTCTACCCGTTCTGGGGCATTCTGATGAGCCCTATTCTTGCCGGTGCAGCCATGTCGCTGTCGTCGGTTACCGTGGTGTCCAACGCCAACCGATTGCGGCTGTTCCAAACCAGCCATAAACCCGATACCGATGGGCAAAAGGAGTGAAACCAATGCAGGATTTAATGGTCAATATCGGAGGTATTGTTCTGATGGGAGCCGTTGTCTGGTGGTTCTGGCTCTCCGGCTCCGACTCAAAATCAGCTGATCACCAGCATCACCACTGAGGTAAAACGCCATGAAAAAAAGCACTCTGGCCCTGGGCCTGACCGCCGTACTCGGTTTCAGCACCACCGCTGTGGCGGGGGGCGCCGCTCAAAGCATTCACGTCTACAAGTCGCCGACCTGCGGCTGTTGTGGAGACTGGATTGATCATCTGGAAGAAAACGGCTTTGATGTCAAAGCCACCAATAGCAACGACATGGGCAGAATCAAAGCCGAAGCCGGCCTGATTCCCGGCCTGGGCAGCTGCCATACCGCTTATGTCGGCGATTACGTGGTCGAAGGCCACGTCCCGGCTGAAGATATCAAACGCCTGCTCAGTGAAGCTCCGCAAGCAACAGGTCTGAGCGTACCTGGCATGCCGGCGGGTTCACCAGGCATGGAAATGGGCAATCGAAAAGATCCGTACAAGGTCATCCTGTTCAACGGCGAAGGCCAGACCCGGGTATTTTCCCAGCACAACTGACAGCATGCGGGGGCACTTCGCCCCGCTATTTTCCTATTCGGAGCGCCTGGGGTGTTCTAGTATTAGGGGCTGAACCAATAAGGACGTTGCAGAAGGATCCATTTTGAGCCTGAAAACCCGCATCCTCGCTTTACTGGCTGTACTGATCATCATTGCCGGGTCCGCTTCCCTGTTCGCCTACCGGGAACTGTCGGCAAATATTATCGAGCGATGGGGTAAGCAGGTTGCAGAAATCCAGGTGCGCTACGACAGCGCCAGACTTCTGCAATCCTTGGAGCGGGAAATCGGCCTGGCCCGGCAGATGGCGCAATCCGATGCCCTGCTTCGCTGGGCCGGCAATCCGGATGACAAAATGCTTGAAGAGGCTGCTATCCGGCAAATGGAAAGCTACCGGGAGAATTTTCGCGACAACAACTACTTCGTCGCCCTTCGGGATAACGGCCGTTATTACTACAACAACGCCCAGGACGAATACGCCAACAATCAGTTCCGGTATGTCCTGGATCCGGAAGACTCTGATGATGCCTGGTTTTACCAGCTGATCGAAGAGGGGCGGGACTTTCACCTCAACGTCAACCCGGATACAGAACTGGGCGTAACCAAACTCTGGATCGACGTGCTGATGCGCAATGCCGACAACGAGATTGTCGGTATGGTCGGCACCGGGCTTAATCTGGACGATTTCCTGCAAGACATTGTCGATCTCGGCCAACAAGGCATCACCACCCTGTTTGTCGACTACAACGGCGCCATCCAGCTGTACCGGGACCGCAATTACATCGACTTTGCCAGCATCATCAAACCCGAAGGCCAAAAAAACACCGTTGACCGGCTGTTCGACAACCCCCAGGACAAACAGAAAATTCTGGGCATGCTGCAGATGCTGAAGCAGCGCAACGGCGAGAAAGGCGCGGTAGAAAGCGGATTTGTCACCATCGATGGCCGCAAGCATCTGGCCGGCGTTTCTTATCTGCCAGCCATTGGCTGGTTCGAGATCACTCTGCTGGATCTGCAAACACTGCTACCGGTCAGTTACCTGTGGCCGCTGGTGGCGGTATTTCTGGTGAGTCTTCTGGTCACACTCGTGCTGTTCCATCTGATTATCCGCGCAAAAATCCTCAAGCCGGTGATGAGCCTTGAGCATGCCGTCAACCGGGTACGAGAAGGCCGTTTCGACCTTCCCTACCTGCCCAAACCGGACAATGAAATCGGCCGGCTGGTGGACCATTTCGAGAAAATGACCAGCACCGTTCAGGACACTACCCGGGAACTGGAGCGTAAGGTCGCTCACCGCACCGAAGAACTCTACCGGCTGGCCCGGGTGGATGCCCTCACTGGCCTGAAAAACCGGCGTGGCCTGGACGAAGTGGTGACGGAAGAAATCGACCGCGCAAACCGTCAGGATAACGGCTTTGGGCTGGTCTGGCTCGACATCGACAACTTTAAAGACATTAACGACAGCCGGGGCCACCAGGCCGACGACGACATTCTTTGCCGGGTCGCCCTGTGGCTGAAAGCTTCGATACGCCCCTATGACCATGCCGGCCGTTGGGGTGGTGACGAATTTGTGGTGCTGTTGTCCCCCTGCGATCCGGCAACTCTGGAACAGATCGCCTGCCGTATCCGGGCCGAGATCGAAAAGGAAAGCCGGCGTACCGGTACGCCTATCACCACCAGTGTCGGCGGCTACTACTGCCGGCCCGGAGAAGACCTCGACACCATTCTTCACAATGCGGATCAGGCCCTCTATGAAGCCAAGCGACAGGGGCGCAACAGGGTGTGCATTCAGACTGAAAACGGTCGTGAACTTTACCCGCTCTGACAGATCTGACTCACACCGACAGAACCGTTATACTCCGCGACATCATCCATTTTTTAGCCAGGTTCTTTTTCCATGCTCAATGCGGACGCTCTCAATCAGTTGCGCCAGCTGAAAACCGACATTAAAGACCACAAGGTAGTCTTCCCAGGCACCGTCAAGGCCACCAACGGGCGTTTCGGTTTTGTTGCGCTGGACGAAGGGCGTGATGTCTTTCTGCCACCGGAAGAAATGCAGAAGGTGCTACCCGGCGACCGCGTCAACGTTACCGAACACGAAGTTGACAAAGGCAAAACCCAGGGCGAGGTCGACGAGCTGCTGGAATCGCACCTCACGACCTTTGTTGGCCGTTACCTGGTAAAGGGTAAAGGGCACTTTGTGGCTCCGGAAACCCCGGGCATCAATCGCTGGATCTACATTCCGCCCAAAGAACGCATGGATGCCGAGCCGGGTGACTTTATCTACTGTCAGATCCATCGTCATCCGTTCAAAGACGGCAAAGGCCAGGCGAAAGTCCTGCGAGTCATCGGCAAGGCCGGTGAGCCCGGCATTGAGCGGGCCTTCACACTGGCCAACTTTGACCTGGCCGACACCTGGCCCGAAGAAGTGCAGAAACAGGCGGATAGCCTGAGTGAAGACAGCATCACCGCCAATACCGAAGACCGGGAAGACCGCACAGACAAGCCCTATGTCACCATCGACAGCCCGGGCACCCAGGACATGGACGACGCCCTGATGGCGACCCCGAATGCCACCGGCTGGGCCCTGTCTATCGCGATTGCCGACCCGGCAGCGTTGCTCGAGCCGGGTAGCCCGGCGGAAGAGGAAGCCTATAACCGGGCGACCGCCATCTACTTCCCCGGCGAGCCCCTGCCCATGTTGCCGGAAGGCATCAGCACACGCCTGTGCTCACTCATGCCGGAAACACCACGACTGGTTCTGGTGTGTGATCTTCAGGTCAATAACGATGGCAGTCTTGGGGATTACAGCTTCCACCAAGCCGTTATCCGCTCCAAGGGCAAACTCAGCTATGAGCTGGTCTCCCACCTGATCGAAGGCCGGGAAGACGACGGCATCAAGGCGCTCCCGGACGACGTTACCAACAGCCTGGACCAGTTGCACCAGGCCGCTACTGCCTTGCGCAAATGGCGCGCCGAGCACGCATTGTTGAACACCGACCGACCGGAATTTCGCCTGCGCCTGGACGAAAACCGTCGCATCCGCCTGATCGAACCGTCGGTTCAGAACGAAGCGCATCGGCTGGTGGAAGAATGCATGGTGGCCGCCAACCGATGCGCAGCCGATATCCTGCAGCAACAGGGAGAAGGCCTGTTTATTCAACATCCGGGGCTGCGGGATGACCGTGCTGACAACATCCGCAAATTGCTGGAGAGCCACGCACCGCACCTGACTGACCTGGATGCCGGCTCTGCCGAAGGGTTCAAAACGCTGATGAAACACAGCGACCAGGTGGAGGCCGAAGTACCGGTAAAATCCATCCTGTCACGCCAGCTGGCCCGGGCTGAACTGCGCTTCGAACCGGCACCGCATCAGGGCATGGGACTTGCCGCTTACACCACCTTCACCTCTCCGCTGCGCAAGTTTACAGACCTGTACGTGCACCGGCTGATCAAAGCCGCGCTGTGGAAAAAACCGATGAAGGCCCTGAACAGCCAGCAGCTCGAAGCCCTGCAGGCAGCCCAGTTCCGGGCCCGCCAGGCCGCCAACACTCTGGAAGCCTGGCTCAAGGCCGATTACGCCAAAACGCTCCCGGAAGAACCCATGGACGGCACCATCAGCCGCACCATGCCCTCCGGCTTCTTCGTGCGCCTGGACAGCAACGGCCTGGAAGGTTTTGTCAGCTGCCGCGACCTGGACGGCAAATACAGCTTCGACCCGGTCACCCTGCGCCTGGTGCACAACAAGAACGGCCGCATCTTCCAGCTGGATCAGCGGGTCAGCGTCAGCTTTACCGGCGTTGACGACGAACGCCGGCAAATCAACTTCAAGCTGCTTAAGGCCGAGGAAATTCCGTTAACGCCTGAGACAACTCCGAAAGATCAGTAACCACGGCCGAGGGCTCGCTCATCCAGTCCTCGAAAACCCGGGCGGGCGGCATCACGCTTCACCCAGATAGCGCGCAATCCCGCCGCCCGTAGCGTACACTCAATCCATGAACCCGATCGATATATTGAACCTGGACCTGCGCGCCCTGGCCACCTTCGTGACCGTACTGGATGAGGGCAGCGTCTCCCGCACGGCCATCAAACTGGGCGTCAGCCAATCTGCCGTCAGCCATACCCTGGACCGCCTGCGCCAGGCCTTCGGCGACCCACTGTTCGTCAAATCCGGCAGAGGCATCGTGCCCACCCAATACGCCCTGCGCACCGGCCCACACATCCGCCAGCTACTGGACGACCTGCGAACCCTGCCCTCCGGCCCACCGTTTGACCCCGGCACCGCAGAGTTCACCTTTACCATCGCCGCCAACGACTATCAGCGCGATCTGTTACTACCCGGCCTGCTGAAAAACCTCCGCCAGCATGCCCCCGGCATCCATCTACAGGTTATCCCCTCGGGCATCCCCAGCGCCGACATGCTACGCAAAGAAGCCTGCGACCTGGCCATCAGCCCCCATGCCCCCGAAGCAACAGACATCATGCAACGTGGCCTGATGGCAGACCGGATGGTGGTGTTTTACGACCCCAACGAACGCGCGGCACCCTCCGACCTGGCCGACTACCTGAAAGCCGACCACATCACCGTGCTCTTCTCCACCGGCGAAAAACCCGGCCTGGACAGCGCCCTCGACGCCCGAGGCATGAAACGCCGGAACCTGGTGACCGTCTCCAACTTCTCCGGCCTGCCCGAATTCCTGCGCGGCACCACCATGCTCGCCTCCGCCCCCGAACGCATGGGCTTGCAATTAATGCGCGACTTCGCCCATGTGCCTCTTCCCTTCCAGTACAACCCCTTCACCCTGCTCATGCTCTGGCACCGCCGCCACCAGACCGACCCGGCCCACCGCTGGCTTCGCAACCAAGTTAACTCCGTTGCCGCCACCATGAACGGCCTGCACGATTAATCAATCGATTTCATTCATATATAGAATGAAAGGTCAGGCTGTTATTTCTTCGTGCATCTGTATCTAGACTCCCACTGCATTAGATGGATGGTCAAAAAGATAGAGATTCCAGATGCTCGCACTCACAAGCGCATGGACAACAATACTGCTGGCCGCAGCCGTTGCCTTAGGGCCAATGGCCACGGACATGTATCTGCCCGCGCTGCCACAAATCGCCAGCGACTTTGAGGCCAGCACCAGCCAGGTCCAACTGACCCTGAGCATCTACATCATCGGCTTCGCCGTCGCCCAGCTCATCTGCGGCCCACTAGCCGACCGCTACGGCCGCAAACCCGTCATGATCGGCGGACTGGCACTGTTTGCACTGGCCAGCATAGGCTGCGCAATGGCCACCAACATCGAAATGCTGCACCTGAGCCGCTTCCTCCAGGCACTCGGCGGCTCCGCTGGCCCCGTGCTTGGCCGCGCTATCGTGCGTGACGTCTATGCCCCCAAAGACGCCGCCAGAATCCTCGCCATACTCGCCGGCATTATGGCCCTGGCCCCCGCCATCGCGCCCACCTTTGGTGGCATGATGGTGACCAGCCTGGGCTGGCACTGGATATTTATTGTTATGGCCATCTACGCCCTGATCACCACCGGCGTCATCGCCATTGGCCTGCCAGAGCCTCTGCGACCAGACTACCGCCAGCCCTTCAGGCCCCGCCAGCTGCTGTCCAACTACCGGTGTATCGGCACCGACGCCACCTTTCTCGGCTATGCCCTCACCAGCGCAGCCATCTACGGTGGCCTGTTCGCCTTCCTCTCCGGCTCCGCCTTCGTATTGATCGACGTACTGGGCGTACCAGTTGAACACTACGGCCTCTACAACGTATTTATCGCCATCGGCTACCTCATTGGCAACATCGCCTCCATCCGCCTGGCCCGACACCGCCAGCCAGACCAGATCCTCCTGTACGGCCTGCTCAGCACTATCGCCGGCGGCGGAAGCATGGCCATACTGGCGCTCCAGCAGATCCACAACCCCTGGGCCATCGTCCTGCCCCAGGCCGCCTTCATGATCGGCACCGGCATGATCCTCCCTCAAACCATGGCCGGCGCCCTGGCCAACTTCCCCCGAATGGCCGGCTCCGCCTCCGCCCTGCTCGGCTTCATACAAATGGCCGCAGCCGCCACCGCCGGCGCCCTGGTAGGCCACTTCCACAACGGCACCCCCATGGTCATGGCCGCCACCATCGTCATCTGCGCCCTCCTGGGAACTGGCCTCTACCTCATCCTGATTCAACGAAACCCCACAGAGGTTTTTGAAACCCGGGAAGCCACATCCCGGTCATAAACTAACGTTAGGCTGGACTCTGACTTCCAGAGGGTTGAGGGCGTGGTCGAGGGACCGCTTTCCAAAAATTTTGCGTAGCCAGGGATGGCGGAGCAAAAGCGCCCCATGGACGGGCTTGAGCGGTTTTTGGAAAGCGGTCCCTCGACCATGCCTGGCACCACGCTCATAGACCAGAAATGCAAAGTCATCCAAAGTAAGCTACACAGAGTAGATAACTGAAAACTTGCATAAGCCCAAAAGGAGCAAACTATGCCGACCAACGTAACCCTCGATGGCAACCCCATCGAACTCAGCGGCAAATTCCCGCAAGAAGGCGACAACGCACCGCCGTTCACGTTAACCAACAGCGGCCTGGAAGAACTCAAACTCGACCACTGGCAGGGCAAACGTAAAGTCCTCAACATCGTCCCTAGCGTCGACACCGGCGTATGCGCCGCCAGCACCCGGAAATTCAACGAAAAAGCCGGCAGCCTCGATAACACCGCCGTACTGGTCATCTCCGCCGACCTGCCGTTCGCCGCCTCACGATTCTGCGGCGCTGAAGGCCTGGACAACGTCGAAACCCTCTCCACCTTCCGCAACTACAGCTTCCAGCAGGACTACGGCGTCGCCATCCAGAGCGGTCCTCTTGCCGGCCTCTGCGCACGAGCCGTTGTGGTTCTGGACGAAAACAACAAAGTGCTGCACAGCCAGCTAGTGGAAGAAATCAAAGAAGAGCCGGATTACGACGCGGCGCTGAAGGTACTCTGAATAAACTCAGGGGCTTCCCGTAACCGCTCGGAATGCTCGAACATCTGAAGGCAATCGCCAAGGTTTGAGCAGTCGGGTGGTTATGGCTTTCCAAAAATTTGCGGAGCCAGGGATGGCGGAGCAGAAGCGCCACACGGATGTGCCACCAGGAGCGGTTTTTGGAAAGCCATAACCACCCGGCGGCATGCACCTGATCTGCACCCGAAACCAGAGCTGTTACAATCCCCCGCCTGAATCCAAACGAAGGCCCCAACCCCAACCGTGCAAAATGACCTGAACAACGCCTCCCTGGCCCGCCAGCTCTACCACATGACCTGGCCCATGCTGTTCGGCGTCCTCTCGCTGATGACCTTCCAGCTCGCCGACAGCGCCTTCGTCGGCCAACTCGGTGGCGACCCGCTCGCCGCACTGGGCTTCACCGTACCCATGCAACAACTGGTCAGCGGCATGTACGTGGGCCTGGGCATTGCCACCACCGCCATCATCTCCCGCACCCTTGGCCAGGGCAATGAACTGCGCGCGCAACGCCTCGGTGGCCTGGTGATCGCCGTTGGCGCCGCACTGGCCCTGACCCTGTGCCTGACTGTATGGCTTCTGCAAAGCCTGATTCTGGATTTGCTCGGTGCCGAAGCCGCCCTGCGCCCTGTCATCCGGGAATACTGGGCGCCCTGGCTGGTTTCCGCCTGGACCGGCGCCATGCTGTATTTCAGCTACGCCGTCTGCCGCGCCAACGGCGACACCCGATTGCCGGGCTACATGATGATCCTTACCAGCCTCCTTAATATTGCCCTGGACCCGCTCTACATCTTCGTCTTTGGCTGGGGCCTGCCCGGTGCAGCCTGGGCGACCATCACAGCCTTCGGCATCGGTGCATTAATCTGCTACCCGACTCTCATTCGCCGACACTGGCTGAGCTTCAACCTGCTGCAACTGAAACTCATGGCCGCTATCCGCCAGCTCGGCGGCATCATGGCCCCGGCCATGGTCAGCCAATTGATGCCGCCAATGGCCGCCATGCTGGCCACCGCCCTGGTGGCTGGTTTCGGCTCCGCAGCGGTCGGTGCCTGGGGCCTGGGCACACGGCTCGAATTCTTCTCGATTGTGGTGGTACTGGCGCTCACCATGTCCATGCCCCCCATGGTCGGGCGTTTGCGAGGGGCCGGCGAGATCGAAAAAATCCGCAAACTCGTGCGCATCGCTGTACGTTTCATTGTGGTCTGGCAACTGGGCATCGGCCTGATCTGGCTGATGGCTTCCGGCATGGTGGCCAACCTGTTCACGAGCGATGCCAGCGTGCAGGATATTCTGGTCGATTACCTGCTGCGGGTGCCACTGAGCTACAGTGGTCTTGGAGTGTGTATATTGATGGTATCCGTCAATAACGCACTGGGCATGCCCATGCGAGCGCTACTGATTTCCACCCTGCGGCTGTTCGCCTGCTATCTGCCATGCTTGTGGCTGGGCAGCCAGTTGGGCGGCCTGCCCGGGCTGATGACCGGCGCACTGGTGGGCAACCTGCTGGCAGGTATCATGGCTTATAGTCTCTATCGCCAGGGCATGACACGGCTTCGCCAAACAGACTGACAACAACCATTCAGAGGCACCTATGGATATCCGACCTGCCGCAACGCTGGTTCTTGGCCGGGACACAGCCGACGGCATAGAAGTGCTGCTACTGCAGCGCACCTGGAACGCGGTCTTCCTGCCGGGCTACTTCGTGTTCCCGGGCGGTTCGGTGGATGAACACGAAGCCCTTGGACACGATCATGTCACGGGCCTGAAAGACGCCGAGATCAGCCAGATCATGAGCCTGGATGACGGCGGCGCCGATTACATGCTGGCTGCCGTGCGGGAATGTTTCGAAGAAGCCGGCATTCTGCTGGCAGAAACAACCGCCGGCGAACCGGTCAGCGCTGACCACCCGGTGCACCAGTACCGGCAAATGCTGCTGGACAACGAAATAGCTCTGGCGGAACTGTGTAAACAGCACGAGCTAACCGTGTCTCTCGACCAGCTGGCCTACCTGAGCCACTGGATCACCCCACCGGGACCGCCCCGGCGTTTTGATACCCGCTATTTTGTCGCCGCAGCCCCGCAGGAACAAACCGCCACGCACTGTGGTGAGGAAACCATCGACCATGTCTGGATTGCACCGGCACGTGCACTGGCAGAACACCGGGCCGGGCGACTCCTGCTGGGCATGCCCACCCTGCGCACCTTACGGGTACTGAGTGATTTTGACAGTACCGAAGCACTGCTGCGCTACGCCCATGCCAACCCGCCGGAACCCTTCCCGAGCGATCCCTGGCCGGCAGTCAAGCAGGGCGAACCGGTGATGCTGGAACCCAATGCCCCGGCCTATGACGAAGCGGTAAAACTGGACCCGGAGGCCGAAGGTTCCACTATTGCGGAGATTATCCCCGGCCAGCCGGTTGAAATCGCCGCTGGCGTGATACGCCTCACGGCCCCCAATCCCGGCGTGATGACCGGGCCAGGCACCAACAGCTACATTCTGGGTCATGAGCGCTTCACGGTGCTGGATCCGGGGCCGGTAATTGATGAGCATATTGAAAATATTCTGGAGGTCACCGGAGGGGTCATTGATCAGGTACTGGTGACACACACTCATGTCGACCATTCCCCGGCGGTAAAAATGCTGAAAGACCGCACCGGCTGCCGGGTCGTCGGCTGGCCGGCACCAGCAGGCATCGAGCACGACAAAACCTTCGAGGCAGACCACGAACCCGTCCATGGCGATTTTATTGCCACCGATGCGGGCACCCTGAAAGTTCTGCACACCCCCGGGCATGCCGCCAACCACCTCTGCTACCTGCTAACCGAACAGGAGCTGCTGTTTGCCGGTGACCACATCATGCAGGGCTCCACGGTGATCATTAATCCCCCGGACGGTGACATGAAGGCCTATGTCGAATCCATGTACGACTTACTGGCCGAACACATTCGTTATGTTGCGCCGGCCCACGGTTTTCTGATGGGTCAGCCAGCGGCCCTGATTGATCACCTGATTACGCACCGATTGTCGCGGGAGCATAAAGTGTATGAAGCGCTGAAAGCCCTGGCGCCAGTCAACCTCAAAGAGCTGACCGCCAAAGCCTACGACCACCTGCCCCGCGGCATGCTTGGGTTGGCCACCCGCACGGCACTCGCCCACCTGCGGAAGCTGGAAGCTGAACACAAGGCTTACCAGAAGGATGACCTTTGGTACTGCAAACATCCGGGCTGACAGCCATTACTTTTTGGCAATCACCCACACCGCGTGGACGATGCCCGGGATGTAGCCCAGGATCGTCAACAGGATATTGATCCAGAAATGCTTCCCGATACCCACTTGCAGAAATACCCCGAGCGGTGGTAACAAAATCGCAATCAGAATTCGCAAAAGATCCATAGAGTTCACTCCTTGTTGAGGGTATAAACTGCAGACTCTTGCAAAATAGCACTATAAGAGGATCTATGCCGCTTACATCCTGGCCACAATCGACGGCAAGACAATGCTGCGCCTGGCTGCTCGCATCGGCCATGCCGATGATGGTTTGGGCGGAAGCCAGGCAGGAAACTCATGAAAGCGAGGCGGTTTCCAAAAGAGAAGCACCAGAGGACGCCCTCCCTGAATCCCGCAAGATTGCACCCAACATCGACCTGAAAGAAGTCCGGCCGCTCCCGGAACCGGAATCCGAAACGGAAACGGAAACGGAAACGGTTACCGAACCGGACTCTGAAACAGAGATCGTCGAAGAGGTGCAACTCAGCAGGGACACAGAGCCCGGGACCGAGGAAACCAGGGTAAAAGAAGCCGTACCGGCAGAGAGCTTCACCCTGTTGGGCAAGAAAATCCTGCCGGCCACTTCCACCCGGCTGGCGTGGTCACCGGGTATCCAGATTGCAGGCCTGTCCCAGATAACACCTGTTCTTGTGGTAAATGGTGCCCACACTGGCCCGACACTGTGCCTGACCGCCGCCACCCACGGTGATGAGCTCAACGGTATCGAAATCATCCGGCGCACCATGTACGACCTGAATCCGGAGAAACTCAGTGGTCGCGTGATCGGGGTGCCCATCGTCAACCTGACCGGTTTCCAGCAGGGTACCCGCTACCTGCCTGATCGTCGGGACCTGAACCGCTATTTTCCGGGGCATCCTGATGGCACTCTGGCAGACCGGGTGGCCCACTCCCTGTTCAAGAACGTGATCAGCCACTGCAACATGCTGGTGGACATCCATACCGGTTCACTCAAGCGCACCAACCTGCCGCAGCTGCGTGCCGATATGAACAACCCGGACGTCGCTGAATTCACCCGTGGTTTTGATGCCATGGCGGTGGTGCACAGCAGCGGTTCCGATGGCATGTTGCGCACCGAAGCCACCAAAGCGGGTATTACAGCCGTCACAATGGAGGCCGGTGAGTCCCTGCGCATTCAGGACCATCAGATCGAAGCGGGCGTGAACAGCCTCAACAGCCTGCTGGAAAAGCACGGCATGATTTCCCGGATGTTCGTCTGGGGCGACCCGGAACCGGTGTATTACGACTCCACCTGGATCCGGGCCGAACACGGTGGCATTCTGTTCAGCGAGATCAGCCTCGGGGACACCATTTCTGAAGGCCAGATACTGGGCTATGTGGCCGACCCGATTACCAATGAACAGCATCCGATCCACTCCAGTACAGATGGCCGGGTTATCGGCATGGCGGTGGATCAGGTGGTGATGGCCGGATTTGCAGCCTACCACATCGGAACAGAGGCAGAAGTGCCGGGAGAATAGTATGCCCATGGCGTCCCGAATGCCGGGCCTTGCCTACGTTGGCCTGGTTCTTACGCCACTGTTCTGGGCCGGAAATGCAGTGGTTGCCCGGGGCACGGTGGAACACATTCCACCCCTGTCGATGTCGTTCTGGCGCTGGGTGATTGCCCTGACCATAGTGCTGCCATTCGGCTTGCCCGGTATCTGGCGCCACCGCGACATCATTCGTCAGCGGCTGGGCTCCATGCTGGCCCTGGCCACCTTCAGCGTGGCGGCGTTCAATTCGCTGCTGTACTACGCGGCGGTAACCACCACCGCCACCAACATTGCGCTGATCAACGCCACCATCCCCGTTTTTGTGGCACTGCTGGCCTGGCTGCTACTGGGAGACAAGACCCGGCCACTTCAGGTACTGGGTATTGCTCTGGCGATTCTTGGTATTGTCACCGTGGTGGCCCGGGGTGAGCTTTCGGTACTCACCAGCCTGCAGGCCCAACCGGGCGATCTGCTCATGGTATTGGCGGTATTCAGCTGGGGGCTGTTTTCGGTGCTGCTCCGGCGTCAGGCCGTGCCACTTCCGCCGCTGCCTTTCCTGACCATACAGATTCTGCTGGGTACACTGGTGATTCTGCCGTTCTATCTGGCGGATTTCTTTTTCTTCAGAGGCGGTTTTGAAATCTCTCAGAAAACCGCCCTGCCAATGCTCTACTTTGCCATCTTTCCGGGCATTCTCGCCTATGCCTTCTGGAATCACGGAGTGTATACCATCGGGCCGGGCCGCGCGGCGATCTTCATGTACCTTACGCCTGTGTTTGCCTCCATCCTGGCCGGCATTTTTCTGGACGAATCACTGGGAATGCCCCACGTCATCGGCGGCTTGCTGATTCTCGCCGGCCTGGTACTGGCTACCCGGCCCGTCCGGCGTCGCGACGCGAAAGCGCATTTTCCAGTCGACCGATAACCTCTTCGAGCACAGCTCCGGGGCAGCCGATATTCAGACGCATGAACCCGCTTCCCTGGGTACCAAAAGAAACACCGGGATTCATACCAACGCCGGCTTCCTGAACGAAGAAATGCTTCAGGCCGGCATCGTCCAGGCCCAGTTCCCGACAATCCAGCCACATCAGGTAAGTTCCTTCCGGCTCGGAAACCTGAATGCCGGGCAGTCGCGCCGCCACCTGTTCCCGCACGAAGTCACGGTTGCGCTGCAGATAAACCATTAGCGCATCCAGCCATTCCCCACCTTCACGGTAGCCCGCCTCGAAACCGGCAATACTGAACGGATTGCACTGGGGCAGGTGCATGGAATCGAACACCTGCTTCATCGCTTTGCGTAGTTGCGGATTTGGGATCACCAGAGCGGACAGGCCCAGCCCCGGCATATTGAAGCTCTTGCTGGGCGCCACGGCGGTAACAATGGCATCCTCCGGGCCCGCTATCGACGCGAGCATGGTATGGGCCGGCTTGTCCGGGAAAACCAGGTCGCAGTGGATTTCGTCCGAAAGGATCACCAGTTGGTGCTTGCGGGCAATGGCAAGCACGGCTTCCAGTTCGCCTTGGGGCCAGACCCGCCCGGCCGGATTGTGGGGCGAGCAGAGCATCAGAATACGGGCATCCTCCCGGGCGGCACACTGTTCGAGGTGGGCCAGGTCCATCCGGTACTGGCCCGTGCTTTCATCCAGAACCAGCGGGTTTTCAATCACCTCACGGCCGGTCTGTCGCACCGAGCTGAAAAACGGCGGGTACACTGGCGGCTGGATAATCACGCCTTCACCGGGCTCTGCATAGGCCATACAGGCGGCATGCAGAGACGGCACCACACCGGGCGCCATCAAAATATGGTCGCGCTCGACCGACCAGCCATGGCGCGAGGCAAACCAGTCGATCATGGCCTGGTACAGGCTTTCCGGGAACAGGGTGTAGCCGTAAACCGGATGTTCTGCCCGGGCTTTCAACGCCTCCGTGACCGCCTGCGGCGCGGCAAAATCCATATCCGCCACCCACACCGGAATGACGTCCTCGCGGCCAAAAACCGCCTTACGGGCATCGAATTTTACCGAACAGGTCTTTTCGCGCCTGACCGGCTGATCAAAATCTGCGACCACTGGGATCCTCCTTTTCGGGCCAGAGTTCTGGCTGGATACTTGCCGAATTCGTGGTTAATTGCGAACCTGTGTGCTTTCACGATGGCCCCCCGGTACTTTTTATGATCGCCCAGATACTGTCAACGATGCTACCGGTGTTCCTGATTGCCGGCTGCGGGGCACTTTACGGTCGTTTCCGCACTCCGGACATTCAGGGTCTGAACATACTGAACATGGAGCTGTTCGTGCCCATGCTGGTGTTTGCCGTACTGGCGGACCAGCAGGCACCGCTGCAGGAGTATGGCGGGCTGGCCCTGGCCGGTACTGTTGTGGTGCTGGGCTCCGGCATTATTCTCTTCCCGCTGGCAAAAGTCCTGAAACTGAACCTGAAAACCTTCCTGCCACCCATGATGTTCAATAACACCGGCAACATGGGCATCCCCCTGCTGGTGCTGGCCTTTGGTGAACAGGCTTTGCCGGCGGCCATCGTGCTGTTCATCGTGGAAATGCTGCTGCACTTTTCCGTCGGGCTTTATATTCTCGACCCGCACACCTCCATCATCCGCCGGCTGCGTCTGCCCATTGTCTTCGCCAGTATCGCCGGGCTGACGGTGAACCTCAGCGGCGTGGCGTTACCCGAGTGGCTGTTGGAAACCCTGACCATGCTGGGCGAGGTGTGCATTCCGCTGATGCTGTTTGCCCTGGGCGTGCGCATGCTGGATGTGGATTTCAGCGACTGGAAACTGGGCATGCTCGGCGCCATCGCCTGCCCCGCCAGCGGCCTGATCCTCGCCTGGCCGATGATCGCCCTGCTCGATCTGCCCGGCATGCAGGTAGCCAGCCTGTGGGTTTTCGCTGCCCTGCCCCCGGCGGTGCTCAATTATATGGTGGCCGAACAGTACCGGCAGGAGCCCCACAAGGTGGCATCGCTGGTATTATTGGGCAACCTCGGCAGCCTGGTGATCATGCCGATTGTACTGGGCCTGGTCTTTACCGCCGGCTACGTTTAAACCGCTTTCATCTCACAAGGAAGATTTTTGATGTCTGAAACGGTCGCGATTGTTCGCGCTTCCCGCCCCAACTTTCTGTTGCTCGCCCCGCTGTGTGCCGGGCTGGGTGTGGCCGTGGCCTGGCAACAGGGCCAGCCACCGGAGCTGATCAATACCCTGCTGGTCTTCATCGGCGCCGTACTGGCTCATGCCGCAGTTAACCTGCTGAACGAATACGAAGATTTCGTCTCCGGGCTGGACATGATTACCCGCCGAACCCCATTCTCCGGCGGCAGCGGTGCACTACCAGAAATCCCCTCCGCGGCCCGCCGGGTACTGCTGGCCGGGCTCGGCACACTGGGGCTGGTGATCGGTATTGGCGTGTACTTTCTGTGGTTACGGGGGCTGCCGATGTTTGTCCTGGGCGCCGCCGGTGTGGTGCTGGTACTGACCTACACCCGCTGGATTACCCGCTCGCCACTACTGTGCCTGCTGGCACCGGGCATCGGCTTTGGTCCGGTGATGGTGCTGGGCACGCTGATCGCCCTGGGCGCAAACCTGGATGCCACCGCGCTTGTCTGCGCCACGGTGGCGCTTTTCCTGGTGAGTGAACTGCTGCTGATCAATCAGATCCCGGATGCCGAAGCCGACCGGGAGATTGGTCGACGGCATCTGGTGATTACTCTGGGGCCGTTAAGGGCAAGTCGTGTGGTGGCCGGCCTTTTGGTCGCCAGCTACGGGCTGATCGTCGTGGCTGCAGCAACCGGAGCGCTCCCTGCCTGGAGTCTTCTGGCACTGCTGCCTCTGCCTGCTGCCCTGTGGCTCAGTTGGCGTTTGCCGACCGTACTGCAGAACCCGGATGGCCTGAACCGCGTACTGGGGGCGAACGTAGCCGTGCTGCTGTCTACCCTCGCCCTGCTGGTAACCGGCCTCAGTCTCTGAGCCTGAAGACGCTGACCCGGGAACTGAGCTGGCCGGCCAGCACGGCCAGATCACGACTGGACCCGGCCACCTGGTCCGAGCCGGCCGAGGTTTCAATAGTGGCATCGTGAATGCGCGCAATATTGCGGTTCACTTCCTCCGCCACCGAACTCTGCTCTTCGGCCGCGCTGGCAATCTGGGCATTCATGTCGTTGATCGATGACATTTCCTCGCGGATCCGGCCCAGTGCGCTTTCCGCTTCGGCGGTTTTCTCAACCGTAACGCGCGCCAGTTCACGGCTGCCTTCCATCTCGGTTGCAGCTTCGCCGGCACCGGCCTGCAACTGCCCAATCATTTCCTGAATCTCACGGGTGGAATCCTGGGTGCGGGACGCCAGCGACCGCACTTCATCGGCCACCACCGCAAAGCCACGGCCATGGGTTCCGGCACGGGCCGCTTCAATGGCCGCGTTCAGTGCCAGCAAGTTGGTCTGCTCGGCAATACCGTTGATCACTTCAATAATCTTCTCGATATTGGCGCTGTCCTGCGACACACGATTGACCGAGATCGAGGCTTCCTCCAGCTTGTCAGCCAACCGGGTAATAGACGCGGCCGTATCCCCGACAACCCGGTTGCCGGTTTCCACTTCACCGTCCGCCTTGCTGGTCGCCGTCGCCGCACCCGCCGCAAAACCGGCCACTTCATTCACCGTCGCCGCCATCTGGTTCACCGCCGTTGCCATCTGTTCGGCTTCGGTAGCCTGCATGCGAATCTGCTTGCTGTTGTTGTCTGACGTGCTTTCCAGTTCGTTGGAGGCGGTCGACAGCTCTTCCGAGGCGGAACGCACGTCGCGAATGATGCCGGTCAGCTGATCCATGGTGCCCACCAGAGCCCCCATCACACTGTCCGGGTAACGGGTATCAACCTTCTGGTCGAGTTGCCCATCGGCCAGGCGCCGAATCACATCCGCCACTTCTTCCGGCTCGGCGCCGAGAACACGCTTGAGTTTGCGAATAATCACAAAGGCCACCAGAACACTGAGCACCACCGAGAACGCGGTAATCGACAGAATCATGGCGTTGAATCCGCTGGCAGCTTCACGCACGTCGTTCAGATCACCCGAGGCGCTGTCTTCCTGATGATCAATAAAGGCATTCACCCGGTCGAGCCATTCGGTGTAGGCCGGAGACACCTCGTTCAGCAGAAAGCGCCGGGCCGGCTCGAGGTTGTCACTGCGGCGAAGCTGGATTAACTCCTCAGTGAGTGCCAGGGTTTTCTGCTCAGTTGACTCGATGGCGCCCAGCAGGCGCTTCTCCTGGTCCGTTGCGCCCTGTTCCCGGAACATCCGGGTCATCTTCTCGGCGTTCTCCGCATACATATCCGCCAGACGCTCTATGTCGCCCAGGTGTTTGCGGAGGTCTGCATCGTTATCGACCAGGACCGCATCACGAATGGCAATCGCGCGGTCATGCACGCTGCCCCGGAAATTGATGGCGTAACGTTGCTTGAGCGCTGCACCCTCGTTAACCGACGTCAGGGTTTTGTCGATGAAACCTACCTGGTGGTTACCCACCACGCTAATAAGCACCATCAACGATACGATTACCCCGAACCCGAGGGCCAGGCGCTTTGCCACTGTCAGCTGGCCAGTCATAGCGTTACTCCAGAATTATTCGATTTGGACAAAGAGTTACGATTGCCAAAAGAAATAGATTTTTTACTTTTGAAAGTTTTTGTAAATTAACGAGACTAGCCGCTCCAACCTGCTGTTCATACAGACTGTTTCGCTTGCAACCACAACTACTTTCACCGATGGTTAGAGACAAATTTATTCGTTTTCAGAAAGTCGTTAACGATATGGAGGTCCGTCCATGAGTGTTCTTTTTCTGGTGATCAGCGCCCTGGTACTGATCTACTTCAGCATCGGGGGCAAAACCGCAGCGGTGGTTCTGTCGGCCGCGACGCTGGTGGGTGTGGCTCAGGATGACTGGCACATTGTCAGCTTTCTGATCGGCGGCGTTCTGCTGGCCCTGGCCCTGCTGATTGTCCTGCCTGGCGATCTGCGCCTCGACAAGCTCAGCCGGCCATTGCTGGGATGGGTTCGCAGCCGGTTGCCAAAGCTGTCGGATACCGAATCCGAAGCCCTGAAATCCGGCTCCGTGGACTGGGATGGCGAACTCTTCTCCGGCAAGCCGGACTGGAACAAGCTGATGGACTACCAGCCAGCCCACCTGACCAGCGAGGAACAAGCGTTCCTGGACGGCCCGGTGGAAGAACTGTGCCAGATGCTGGACGACTGGCAGATCACCCACGAAGACTACGACCTGCCGGAAAAAGTCTGGCAGTTCATCCGCGAGAACGGCTTTTTCGGGCTGGTGATTCCGAAAGAAGACGGCGGTAAGGGCTTCTCCAACACCGCTCATTCCGAAATCGTGATGAAAATCTCCACCCGCAGCGTGTCGGCCGCAGTGACCGTAATGGTGCCCAACTCCCTGGGCCCGGGTGAGCTGCTGATGCACTACGGCACCGGTGAGCAGAAACAGCATTACCTGCCCCGACTGGCCGGCGGTAAAGAAATCCCCTGCTTTGCCCTGACCTCCCCGGTGGCCGGCTCCGACGCCGGCGCTATCCCGGACAAGGGCATCGTCTGCAAAGGCGAGTGGAACGGCAAAGAAGTTCTGGGCCTGAAAGTCACCTGGAACAAGCGCTACATCACCCTGGCCCCGGTGGCCACACTGATCGGCCTGGCCATCAAGGTGTACGATCCGGAACACATGCTGGGTGAGCAGGACGAGATTGGCGTGACCTGTGTGCTGGTGCCCCGCGACACCGACGGCGTTCATGCCGGCGCCCGCCACCTGCCCATGAACACCGTGTTCATGAACGGGCCGACCTGGGGCGAAGACGTATTCATCCCCATGGAACAGGTGATCGGCGGCCAGGACATGCTCGGCAAGGGCTGGACCATGCTGCTCGAATGTCTGTCCATCGGCCGCTCCATCTCCCTGCCTGCGCTTGGCACCGGTGCCGGCAAACTGGCCAGCCTGGCCACCGGCTCCTACGCCTACACCCGTGAGCAGTTCGGCCGCTCCATCAGCCAGTTTGAAGGCGTGCAGGAAGCGCTCGAGCCCATCGCCGGCTACACCTACATGATGGATTCCGCCCGCCTGCTCACCACCGGCATGCTCGACCGGGGTGTTCGCCCGGCGGTGCCCTCTGCCGTTCTGAAATACCGAAACACCGACCTGATGCGCGAAGTGATCAACCACGCCATGGACATCGTCGCCGGCCGCGGCGTGATCACCGGCCCCCGCAACTTCATGGCCCGGGCCTACCAGGCGGTGCCCATTGGCATTACCGTGGAAGGCGCAAACATCCTGACCCGCAGCCTGATGATCTTCGGCCAGGGTTCGATTCGCTGCCATCCGTTTATCGTTGAGGAAATCGAAGCCGCGGGCATGGACGACCCGGACAAGGCTGCAGAAAAATTCGACGGTGTTTTCTACCGCCACCTGGCCCATACCACGCGCAATGCCATGCGGGCGTTTTTGCTCGGACTGAGCAAAGGTTGGCTGGAATCCGCCCCCCGGCAGGGTGAGATCCAGAAATACTACCGCCAACTGGGCCGCTTCTCGGCCGCATTTGCCCTGATGACAGACGTGACACTGCTGTCCGTAGGCGGCGGCCTGAAAGCCCGCCAGCGCTTGTCAGGCCGCATGGCGGACTGCCTGGTTCACCTGTACTACGCCACCGCCGTGATCAAGCAATGGCACGAGGAAGGCTATCCGGAAGACCAGCGCAATCTGGTGGAATGGTCCTTGCAGACCTGCCTTCGGGATCTTCAGGCATCCATGCGTGAAGCCATTATCAACTTCCCGGTGCCGGCGCTGCGCTGGCCGCTGCGGTTGCTGGTATTCCCGCTCGGCGCCACCGGCCTGAACGGCCCGAGTGACAAACTGGGCGCGAAAGTAGCCGCGACCATTGTCGACGACACCCAGGTGCGCCAACGCATCAGCCGTGGCACCTTTGTAAACTCGGACCCGAAAGACCCACTCGGCCGCGTTCTGAATGCCTACAAACTGGCCAACGAGACGGCGGATGCACGCCGGCGTTTGCATGACGCCCTCCGCAACCGGGATGAAGACGAGTTGGGCGGCATCGACCTGCTGATGGGCCATCAACGCAAGGAACTGGTGGACTGGGCCTGTGCCCAGGGTATCGTGAAAGCCGATGAGTGTCCGAAGCTGGAGGAAGCTTTGACCGCCCTTTACGACGTTATCCGCGTCGATGCCTTCGATGCCGATGGCCTGAAGGAGCTCTCTGACTGTGCTCGTGGAAAGCGGCGCGTGGTGGAGCGTTCTCGCTCGGAGTAAGTCTCTTTTGGCCCTCTAGCTTTGGTGCCTGCGAGGGTGTCGGGTTGGGTTTCCGAAAACCGCTGCAAGTACATCCTTGTACGCTTGTCTCCGCCATCCATGGCTACGAACATTTTCGGAAACCCAACCCGACACCCTCGCCCGAAACCTTTTCGGGCCTACTCTCCCCTCAGACCACCCCGAATCGCCTCATTCACCAGCCAGCGCCGCAACAACTGAATTCCCTTTTCATGCCGCCGGCTGGTTTTCCAGGCAAAATAGAACTTGTCGCCGGTAATCACCGAATGGGCCGGCAGGCGCACAAAATCCGCCGAATCCTTGCGCGTGCTCAGCATGTAATCGTTGGTCAGCGCGATGCCCTGGTGAAAACGGGCGGCTTCAAGAGCCAGCAGCATGTGACTGAAGTGCTGAATGCGCGCCGACTCGGGCACAGTCTGCCCCATATCCGCAA
>Ga0306868_1000257_pt1 | contig 38312 bp, 37 predicted proteins | sample AntRauTorckE6832_FD_190411 | JGI IMG/M metagenome (GOLD analysis project Ga0306868, IMG submission 190411) | Saline lake microbial communities from Rauer Islands, Antarctica - Metagenome Torckler E6 #832 (v2) (version 2) | ecosystem: Environmental > Aquatic > Non-marine Saline and Alkaline >... | reverse complement strand
TCAAACTTAATCTTTGCCTTATACTTACCATACATTTCTAAGTCGTCTTCACTTAATCCAATCTTTTTAGCTATATCAACGATTGGTTCCATTGTAGCTTCTTGTGCTATCTGAATATCACTTTTCACCTTAAATCATCTCCTTTTAGATGTTTTGTTATAATCAATTAATAAATACCTGAATATTTTTTTTGCACAACAGATGAATATACATAGTTTATCATTGTAATATAATCAAATACCGGGAGATTGGTGGCTTGTTGTACAGCTTTTGAATATGGTGGTAATACACTACATTCAAGTAATATTGCACCAATATCATTCTCCTGTTCTACCATATCATTAGCTGTCATTACAACTTCTTTTTCTATCTTTTCAGGATCTAATACACCAACTTCTTCGATAATTGATTTATTGAAATCTTTTTTATCTTCTAATCCCTTTATAGTTATAGGGATTTTATTATTTATTCCTACTTCTTTTAATAATTTTTTATCATCTAATGATTTAGAATTAGCAGATATAATACCAACTGTTTTATCTTTACCAATAATATTAGAAATGAATGGGACTTGTAACATACTAGATAAAAATACCGGAATATTTAAATCTTTTACTAACTGCTGCTGATAAATTGCCATAAAACCACAATCACCAGTAATTGCTTTAACACCTTGGCTTGCAAGATTTTCAGCTGCTTCTTTCAACTTATTATAAGCAGATTTATCTTTACTAAAAATTCTTTTTACAGTAAGGTCTTCAACAGTTTCAAAACGAACTGGAAAATCATATGTAGAAGCATTTCCTACATCACCAGGTATAAAAGGGGTATAGGTATCGAGCATTAAAATTCCAATTGCTTCTCCATAACTTACCTGCCCTTTATTTGCTTTATAAAGCATCTTACCCCTCCTCAACATTAAAAATAACAGGGGCTATAAAATAGCCCCCGTCTTTGTATTTATTTGTGATTCTAATTACTCAGCATACATTTCTTCTGCTGCTTCAATCTCAGCTTGAAGTTTTTCTAATATAGCTGCTCCTTCTTCTCCTACATCTTCTTTATATGATTCCCAAACAGTTCTTGCTATTTCAGCAAAAGCTGCTCTTTCTTCTTCAGTTAATCTAATTACTTCAAGTGAAGGCTTATCTTCTAACATAAGTTCAAGTCTTGATGCGTTTAATTTCTCTTGAACATCAAAGATATAGTCAGTCATACCTCTAGAAGTTTCAACTATCATTTCTTGATACTCTTCAGGTAAGTTATTAAAGAAGTTTTGGTTGATAATAACTCCTGTAATAAATGGAACCTGTTTAGCTTCAATTAAATAATCTTGTTGTTCATAGAACTTCATTTCTTGTGTTGCAAAGTATGGCTGAACCTGAGCATCAATCATGTTTAACTGTAATGAACTGTAAATTTCAGAATAAGCTAAACGAACAGCGTTAGCACCATAAGCTTTATAATTATCAATTAAGATTGGATCTCCCATAACCCTAATTTTTACTCCTTTAAAGTCTTGTGGTTTTCTTATAGGCTTGTTAGCTGTCCATACCTGCCAACCTTCATGGAATACTTGTAATAATTTTAATCCTTTTTCATTATATATTCCAGATAGATCCTGATAAATTGCTTCACTATTTTCCATTACGTGTTTGTTAACCTGTAGGTTATCTGACCATAAATAGTGTAGTGAGAACATTCCTGCTTGTGGAATAGTTGTTGCAAACCAACTTGGAGTTGAAAATGAAAATTCTAATACTCCATTAATGGTTTGTTCTGAGATATCTCCACTTGTACCTAATGTACCATAAGGATAGATATCAATACTTACTTCTCCATCAGATTTTTCTTCAATTCTTCTTTTAAATTCTTTAGCCCATTCGTGTTGAACACTACCTTCTATTTCCTCTAAAGCAAACTTCCAGTTATAATCTTGAGCTGCAACACTTTCTAAGTTAACAACACCAAATACCATTAAAGCAACAAGAGTAAACACTACTATTTTATAAATTTTTCTCATTTTAATTTATTTCCCCCTTTTTAGTATGTGAAATTAAATGTAGGTACTACTTTAACTGATAATTTCAATCTACTTATCAACCCCCCTCTTTAATAATTATACTCGCTTCTACTTTGATAAGTAATTTAAAGCACTTCTTACATGCATCTCAACACCTAATGACAATGAATCTTCATCTATATTGAACTTAGGATGGTGATGAGCAAAATGAGTACCTTTTTCCTTGTTTCCAATTCCTATGAAATAAAATGTAGAAGGAACTTCATCAGAAAACTCTCCAAAATCTTCACCAGCTAGATTTGTATAATCTACAATATCACTTTTGTTTTTCATTACCTCTTGAGCACTTTCATATGCTAGTTCTACCATCTCTTCATTATTATATACTGGAGGACTTTCTACAATATACTCTATTTCATATTCAGCTCTATGTGAATCACATACATTTTTAATAATACGTTCAAATCTTTCCTTCGGTCTTTCATTACCTCCAGGATTGTCTCTATATAAGTACCTAATTGTACCTCTTAACATTACTTCTTCCGGAATTATATTTGTCGCAGTACCTCCATTAATCTGTCCAAACATAATTAGTGTGGGCTTTAATGGATTAATTTCTCTGGTCTGTATTGTTTGCACACTTTGAATTATATTACTAGCAACTATTATAGGATCAATTGCATCATGTGGTGCAGAAGTATGACCACCCTGGCCTTTGATTTTTAGTTCAAATTCATATAAGCCACCCATTACTGCTCCATGTGAAATAGCGATTTTACCACTTTCAATTGGTGACCATAAGTGTATTCCAAAAGCCCCATCTACCTTAGGATTTTCTAATACTCCCTCTTCAATCATTCTGCGAGCAGCTTCACCTTCTTCATTAGGTTGAAACACAAATTTAATATTGCCATATATTTTATCTTTATGTTTTGATAGTATCTTAGCTGCTATCATCAACATTGAAGTATGTCCATCATGACCACAAGCATGCATTACACCTTCGTTTTGTGACTTATATTTTACATCATTTTGTTCTGTAATTGGTAAGGCATCCATATCTGCTCTAAGCATCAATGTTTTTCCGGGATTATCTCCTTTAAGAAGACCAATAACACCGGTTTCTGCTATGTTTTCAGTTACTTCAAGACCCAATCCCTTTAAGTAACTGGCAACTTTCTTTGAGGTTCTAAACTCTTTAAAACCAAGTTCAGGATGTTTATGAAAGTCTCTTCTTAACTCGATTAGTTCATCATTATGTTCTTTAACCAATTCTTTTATATCCATATTGTAATCCTCCTATTAATAACCGTATGCTAGATCTCTTAAGAACAATGCCACATCTGGGAAGAATATCAATAGTGCTGAAACCACTAATAACATGGCGATAAATACAGGTGTCTTTTTGATAACTTCGAAATATGGTCTTTTAAAGACCGCAATAGCCGTGAATATATCACACCCGAAGGGCGGTGTAGCTGAACCAATTGCTGCCTGCAAAGTAACCATTGTACCAACTAATACTGGGTCGATTCCTAAAGTTGTTACTACCGGTTTGAAAATTGGCGTAAGTATCATAATAACAACGATAGGGTCAACAAACATACAACCAATAAAGAACGCAACTGCTATTACAAATAATACCCAAGTTTGAGTTGGATTAGTACCTATTATTCCAGGTAGAATCTGTTGTGGAATTCTTGCTAATGAAATCAACCATGAAAATGCTACCCCTGATCCTACTAAAATAAAAACTACCCCTGTAACTAAACCAGTCGATAATGCTATGTCTTTTAAATCTGTAATTTTTAAGTTTCTATATACAATTATTTCTACAAGCCCTGCATAAAATACTGATGCAGCTGCCGCTTCAGTTGGACTAAAGAAACCGGAATAAATACCACCAATAATTATTGCTGGGAAACCAAAAGCAACCAATGCTTTTTTAGTAACTTTCCATCTTTCAGACCAACTAGCTTTTTCATGTGTAGGTATACCTTTCATTCTTGCATAGAAGTAACTATATACAGAAAACATAAATAGTATTAGTAAACCTGGTCCAATACCAGCTATAAATAATTCCCCTATTGATGTACCACTTACAACACCATAAACAATCATACCAATACTTGGCGGAATAAGTAATGCAATATCACTTGAATTTATAATTAATGCTGTGGTAAAGGAGTCATCATACCCATCTCTTAAAAGATAAGGTCTCATTGTACCTCCAATAGCTACCACTGTCGCCTGAGTAGAACCTGAAATGGCTCCAAAGAAAGTACAGGCTGCTGCTGTAGTTATTGCCATACCACCTTTAACATGCCCTACAAAAACTTTTACAAAGTCAACCAATCTGTTTGACATTTCACCTGCTGACATAATATCAGCTGCTAATATAAACATTGGAACTGCTATTAGGGAAGCAGGTAAGATTCCAGCTATCATTTGCTGGACTAAAACAGTTGGGCTAAATGCAGGGAAATAAAAATGCATTATAACTAATGGTGCACTGAGTAGTGGTATCATCATTGGAAAACCTAAAAATAGTAAAACTACCATAACTGTAACCATTAATGCCAACATCCGTCTCATCTCCTCAATTCTAAGATTTATAAAATTCTTTCATTATTTTTTAGTCTATTAAAGATTTATCTTCACTCATTGCTGTTTCTAGATCTTCATATTCTGACTGTTCTTCAAATGAAATCCATACCTCATCTTCCATTAAGTTCTTAATAAAAGCAAGAGTGTAATGTATATCTGTCATTAGCAGTCCAATTGGTACCCATATCCAGATATAAAAAAGCGGTACTCTCATAACCGGACTCATTCTTCCACTAGTAAATACATCAAACACATAGATGACAGATAAATAAGTAACATAGTACATTATTATTGCCGTACCACCAGTCATAATATATACTAATATTTTTTTTATCTTCTTATTTGCAATATCAAAAAATGCTGACATTCTGATATGCCTACCATTTCTTGCTGCATAACTGGTACCAAGAAATGTAATTATTACAATTAGAAATTCATTAATCTCTGTAGCAAAAGATAAACCCTGTCCAAAGAAGTTTCTAGAAATTACATTAACTATTGTTAATGATGCCATAGTCATAACACCATATGCTAAAATATATTCTTCAAATATTTTAATCATCCCATTTAATTTCTCTAAAAATTTCATGCTTAAAATCACCCCTCTTAAAGGTGTTTAATTAACCACCTAATAATATCATATCCTATTTAATAAACAGTTTTCTTGGAAAATCTACAAATGTCTCACAACCATTTTCAGTTACATAAAATGGTTCACTGTTTTCAAATCCAAATTCATCTAACCAGATTCCCGGCATAAAATGAAATGTCATTCCGGGTTTTAAAATTGTCTTGTCACCTGGTCTTAAACTAGCTGTATGTTCTCCCCAATCTGGTGGATAGTTTAATCCATATGAATAACCAACCCTTGATTCTTTTACAACTTTACTACCTGATATTGAATCTCTCCATTTTTCTTCAACTTCCTCACAAGTTATACCAGGTTTAATAAAATCAAGTGTTTTATTCAATCCATCTACTACAACCTTAGCTATTTCTGATAAATCCTCAGGAGGATCTCCAATATATAGTGTTCTAGATAAGGGAGCATGGTATTTATACTTACTACCAGCTAATTCTAATAAAACTACATCCCCTTTTTGATACTTACGATCAGTCCATGTTAAATGAGCAGTTGAAGTCCTTTCTGCTGAAGGCATAATAGGAGCAATTGCAGTATAGTCACCCGTGAAATCTTTAGTGCCACTAATTTGGGCTTGATATACCTTGCCGGCTGCATCTCCTTCACGTACTCCTTCATCAATGACATCAATTGCTGTCTGCATCGTTTTTTCTACAATCCTTGAAGCCATTTTCATATACTTGAGTTCCTGTTTGCTTTTAATCTGTCTAACTAGTGGAATTAAACGATTAGCGTCTTTTACATTAGCCTTTGGCAAATTTTCTTTTATTGAATTCAATGCTCTAGGAGTAAAATAATAATTATCCATTTCAACACCTATATTTGAACTTTCATAACCTAAATCTTTTAAAATATCTGACATAAAATCCATTGGATGTTTGATTAATGACTGTACATAATCATCTTGATATCCTATAATATTTTCATCATCCAACCAGGTAGTAATACGTGCTCCATTACTATCCTGTTCTCTACCAAACCAAATCGGTTGCTCACGATCAATAAAAACCAATACACCCTGATGAACATAAAAAGACCAACCATCATAACCAGAGACATAGTTCAAATTTGCAGGATGTGTTGCTAATAAAACTTCTAACCCCTCTTGATCCATTCTTTCTTTAATTCTTTTTAATCTGTTTTGGAACTCACTTATTTCAAATACCTGCATAATGACTCCTTTCTAAATCATTCTTTTAAGAATTCAAGTAATTTAGTGCTATAAGTGAATGTAATGCTGCACCTTTATTTAATAGAGATTCATCAACATCAAAGTTAGGATTATGATGTGGATGATCTGTATTTACTTCTTTATTACTAATACCTAAAAATATAAATGCACCAGGACAATCTTGTAAATAATAAGAGAAATCTTCACCAGACATTACTGGTTTATCAGTAAAAACATTATCATCAAATATGCTTTGAGCTGACATTGTAGCAATCTCTGCTTCTTTTTTTGTATTTATAGTCGGTGGAAAAGCATATAAATTATCAAACTCAAATTTTAAGTTATGCATTTTTGCTAGACTTTCACCAATATTTTTTATTTCACTTATAATATCTTCTCTGACCTTTTCATCAAAAGTTCTAATGGTTCCCTTTAACTTAGCTTGATCAGGTATTACTCCCCAATCAGCTTCGGAATTAAAAGATTCTACACTAATTAATGATGGATCACGTGTGTCTATCTTTCTTGAATTCATTTTATAAAGTTGATTTACTAGTTCACTTGCTGCTAATAAAGGTTCCTCTGTTTCATTTGGAGCAGAGCTGTGTCCTCCACCACCTTTAAAATTTAACCAGATATTATCAACCGAAGCCATCATTGGTCCTTTGTTGATCATTACCTTACCAGACTCTATTGGAGACCAAACATGGATTCCAAAAACTGCATCAACATCTTCAAGGACTCCACCTTTTTTCATTAATTTGGCTCCACATCCTCTTTCTTCATCCGGTTGAAACAAAAACTTTATTTTACCATTAACTTCATTTTTGTATTCAGATAATATGTGAGCTGAGCCCAATAACATTGCAATATGTGAGTCGTGTCCACAAGCATGCATAATACCTTCATTTGATGACCTAAACCCTTTTTGGAATGGTAGATGACTTTCATCTTCACTTTCATTTACTTTTAGGGCATCCATATCTGAACGCAGTAATACAGTTTTCCCCTGTTTAGATCCTTCGAGAATTCCTACTAAACCTGTTGGGCCATGACTGTCTTTTATATCTTCACCTAATTTATCTAATTCTCGTTTTATGTCTTCTCTATTATATAAGTCATCTTTAACAGTAATATCTAATTTTTTTAACTCATTTTTTATAAATTCACTTGTTTTATGTTCTTCTAATCCTAATTCTGGATTTTGATGAAGGATCCGTCTGTATTCTATGATCTTTTCTTCATATCTTTTAGCTTTCAGTTTTATCTTATTTATCACTTTTTCATCTAAATCCATTTAAAAGCCACCTCCTAACTGGTTTTTAATATGGAGCTTCTTGGATAATCGATAAATTATTAAGAAGCCCCATATCTAATTTTTAAAATATTGTCACTCTTAATATGTTTAATTATTTATAAAACTATTTTCTTTTAAGTTACCATTACTTCCGAAAAATTCTTTTGTCAGTTTCTTTACATCTCCAATAAAGAAGGTTATAATGATTGCATTTATTGCAACTGTCAGAGCCATAAATAGATCAAATAGTCCCCAAACCTGTTTTAGTCCACCTACTGCACCAACAACAAGTCCAATTATAAATACATATCTAAATGGTTTTACTATTTTGTCTCCAAACACATATTGGGCACCTGTTTCAGCATAATATTCAGCAACTAAAATTGTAGTATAAGCAAAGAATGCTGTTGATAATGTTACAATTAAATCTCCCGGACCTGGAAGACCTTGTCCAAAGGATAAAGCTGTAAGAGATGCTCCAACTTCTCCACTAGCCAATGTACCAGTAACCATTATGACTAATGCAGTCATTGTACACATAACTATTGTATCTATAAACACTTCAAAAATTCCCCAGATTGCCTGTCTCACAGGATGATCCGTCTGTGCTGTAGCATGAGCCATTGGAGATGTACCCATACCAGCCTCATTTGAAAATACTCCCCGTGAAAATCCATGGCGGATTCCCAACATTATTGTAGCACCAGCAAATCCTCCTGTTGCTGCCATTCCATTAAAAGCTGAGGATACTATTGAACTAAATGCTTGAGGAATAACATCAAAGTGAGTAATTAAAATTACTAATGACCCAAAAAAGTATATAACAGCCATTAATGGAACAATTCTTTCAGCAACTTTGCCAATTCTTTTAATTCCTCCGATGATTACTACACCAGCAAGAATTGCTGTAACAATTCCTACAATCAAATTATTCCATCCAAAAGATAGGTTTAAAACATCTGCTAGAGCATTTGACTGAACAGCTCCACCAATTAAAAATTGAATGAAGAAGAGGAAACTCCAGATTGTTGCCAACCATTTCCAGTTGTTTCCTAATCCATTAGTTACTACATACATGAAACCTCCACGGAAAACCCCTTCTGAGTCTTCTTCTCTATAAAAAATACCTAGTACAATCTCAGCATATTTTACTATTGCTGCTAGTAAAGCAACTATCCACATCCAAAAAACTGCTCCAGGACCGCCTAATCCTACTGCTACACCAACACCAGCAATATTACCTGTTCCTAAAGTACCCGCTAATGCTGAAGAAACAGCCTGGACAGGAGTTAATGTCCCTTCTCCTTTAACCTCCTTTGAAAATATCTTGCCAAAAGTATTTTTCATTATAAAGCCAAATCTTCTAAACTGAACAAACTTTAGTCCAATTGAATATATTACAGAAACAATAGTTAATATTCCTACTAATGGCCAACCCCACATCCAACCAACGAATGCTAATAATGGATCCATAATTACTGACATAAATATTTATTATCCTCCCTAATTATTTTTAATAATTCAAATGAATTCTTCATTTGAAATATTTGTTCCAGTTAAAATAACAGCAGATTTTTGATTTGAAACATCTACCTTATCAGAAAGTATTGCAGCAATACCAACAGCTGCTGCACCTTCTAAGATAAAATGTTCTTCATAAAAAGCATGTGCAATTGCGTTTTTGATTTCTTCTTCCGATACTAATACAACCTCATCAACATATTTTTTAACCATTTCAAATGTGTATTTATTATCTAGTAATATACCCCCTTGCAAACTATCTGCTAGACTATCAGCTTCTTTAACTTGCACTGGTTTATCAGCCTTTAAGCTTTCATACATTGCTGCACCATCTTCCATACTAATACCATATACTTTACAGTCTGGATTTATTGATTTAACTACATAAGCAATACCGCTTATCAATCCACCACCACTTAATGGTACTAATACACTATCTAATTTAGGTAGCTTTTCTAATAATTCTAATCCAATTGTTCCCTGTCCACATATAATATGTTTATGATCAAAGGGAGGAACCACAGATCTATTTTCGTTTCTATTTAGCTCTAAAGCTTTTTCTTGGGCTTCATCCTGACTTTTTCCGTAAATTACCGGTTTACCTCCAGAACTTTTTATGCCGTCTATTTTATTTTGAGGAACATTTTCAGATATACATATTTTAGCATCGGTATTTAATTTTTTAGCTACATGTGCTGTTGCCCTTCCATGATTTCCAGTTGAATAAGTAGTTAAACCACTTTCTAACTTCTCATCACTAAGGTGTAAAGCATAATTTGTAGCTCCTCTAACTTTAAAACTTCTCGTATCTTGTAAAAATTCTAATTTGTAATATAGATCTGAATTATATTTTTCAGAAAGACTTTGTGCTTTATATAAAGGTGTCTTTCTAACTATATAATATATCAAGTTTTTAGCTTCGTAGATATCGGCCATTGCAATCATATCTTTCAATGGTCTTTAACCTCCCCTTGAGTTAAAACTTATTCATAAGCTATTACATCAATTTCCACATCTAAACCAGCATCTAAACCTTTAACTGCCATAGCTATTCTCGCTGGTGGAATTTCCTGTGAGAAAAATTCCTTATATACTTTATCCATTTCTTTTTTGTCATCTATATTAGATATATATACATTTACTTTAAGTACTTTTTCTAAACTAGATCCCGCTTCTTTTAATATGTTTTTTATATTGGTTAGTATCAATCTTGTCTGTTCTTCTACTGAACCATGCACTGGTTCACCTGTTTTTACATCGTCAGCAGTTTGTCCTGATACAAATACTAAACCATTATACTTTACAGCCTGTGAATAATTTCCTGGTTCAGGAGCTTTTTTTGTGTAAACTGCTTCTTTTTTCAATTTCATTACCCCCAATTATATACTTTGATATGTGGCAATCTTTAGAATATTTTTTGTATTTTGTCAATTGTCGACAAGATTTTTTTAAAAATCTAAACCATTTCAGACAATGTTCTAATATGGTCTATAACTGCCTGTTTTGTTTTCTTTACATTATGCTCTTTTAGACATCTTATTATATCTTTATGTTTTAAGCTTGCTTCTTTTAAATTATCTTCTTTTTTTGCATCAATTATCATAGCTAACTGTAGTTGATAATATAAGGTGGTTAATATTTTATTTGTCCATTTGCTTTTTGATTTTTTCCATAAATAGCTGTGAAACTTCATATCTCTTTTATTTACAAGCACAATCTTTTCATTCTTGTCTTTATTACTCTGAGATATCTGAACCATTTCACTAACAAGATCTTCAAGGTAATCAAAGTCATCTTTAGTTAATAGATCTTCTTTTATTAATATTTTAAAAACTCTTTCTTCAAGCATTACCCTGATATCAAATAACTCCTGAATTTCATATTGATTAAATTCAACTACAAATGTTCCTTTTCTAGGAACGGTTTCTACTAATCCCTGACTTTCAAGCTCCTTAATCGCTTCGCGAACTGGAGCTCTACTCACATCAAGTTCATTAGCAACATTAGTCTCTATAATACGATCTCCACCTACATAATTCTCTAAAAAAATCTGTTCTTTTAGATAATCAACTACTTCACTTTTAAGACTTTTATGAGAAAACCTATCTTTTAACTTCATTTTAAATCCTCCACCTAACTGATATTATTGAGTATAAATATATCCGTCTCATATATTTTAACTTTCTGGACATTTGTCTATTATCCTGCTCTAATAATACCAGTTTTACAGATTATTACTTAGTAAACAGTTTGTGAGGGAAGTCATAAAATTCTTCACAACCATCTTCTGTAATTCTGATAGCTGAACTCATTTCAAAACCGATATCATCTTGCCAGATGATTGGTATTAAATGGAAAGTCATATTTGGTTTTAATACTGTTTTATCATGAGGTCTCATGCTTGCAGTTTGTTCTCCCCAATCTGGTGGATAGTTTAATCCAAATGAATAACCTAATCTTGAAGCATCTACAAGATTACCTTTTGCAATTGACTTTCTCCATTTTTCTTCTACGGCTTCACATGTTACTCCCGGTTTTATATAATCAAGAGTTTCTTCTAAACCTTCTACAACTATATCAGTGATCTCCTGCATTCTCTTAGGTGGTTCTCCTAAGTATACTGTTCTTGCTATTGGTGCATGGTATCTATTGTAACAACCTGATAGTTCTAAGATAACAGGTTCATTTTTTTGATATCTTCTTTCTGACCAAGTAAGATGTGGTGCATCGATTCCATCACCAGCAGGCATTAATGGAACAATTGCTGGATAATCTCCACCAATATCATCAGTACCACTAATCTGTGCTTTGGAAATTTCAGCAGCTACATCACATTCTCTTTTGCCTACTTCTAATTGATCAATACCGGTCTGCATAACCTTTTCGGCAATTTTACCTGCTTTTTTCATCATTTCTATTTCAGGATCTGATTTAATCTGTCTAACCATTGCAACTAAGAGATTTGCATCTACAAAGTTCGCATTTGGAAAACGCTTATTTAATATTTGATATGTCTTATGTGTGAAATAGAATTGGTCCATTTCTAAACCTATGTTTTTATCTCCCCAACCCTTTTCTTCAATTACATCTGCTACAAAATCAATAGGATGTTTACCTACTGGAGAATGTACATAATCATCAGCATAATTTCTTATGTTTTTTGGGCTTAAATGAGTAGTAACTTTTGCAGCATTTGCATCCATATTTCTACCTATCCAAACCGGTTCTTCTTGATCTAAAGAGACTAAAACACATTGATGAACATAAAATGACCAACCATCATATCCTGTTAGGTAATTCATGTTTGCCGGATGGGTTGCCATCATGACATCAATACCTCTATCCTGCATTCTTTTTTTAGTTTTTTCAACTCTTCTTTTATATTCAGACTCACTAAATAACAATTTAACCCCTCCCCTAAATTTGTTTAAACCCAACCACGCATTTTAACGGCTTGAGCTACTTTTCTTAATGCAACAATCCATGCACCAAGTCTTGTAGTTGTATCAAATTCATTTGCAGTATCTCTTGCATTAACATAAGCATTGAGGATCTGTTTGTTTAATCTATTATTTACTTTGTCTAATTCCCAAAAATCATCGGTGATTCCTTGAATTCTTTCATAGTGACACACAATTGCTCCACCAGCATTTGCAACTACATCAGGAATTACTTTTATACCGTTATCTTTTAAGATATTTTCAGCGTCTGGAGTAATTGGACCATTTGCAGCCTCAATTATCATTTTAGCATTAATATCATCTGCATTATCTTTGTTAATTACATTTTGAACAGCTGCTGGAATTAAGAGTCCACATTCTTGAGTTAATAGTTCATCATTACTAATTTTTTCAGCTTTTTCATAACCTTTTAATCCCTTGTTTTTCTCAGCATATTCCATCATCTCAGGAATATTAAGACCATCTTTATTATAATATCCTCCGCTGATATCACTTACAGCAGTAATTGTAGCACCTAAGTCATGTAAATAACCCGCTATTGTTGCTCCAACTTGGCCGAAACCTTGAACAACAATTTCTTCATCTTTAAGATTAATATTATTATCTTCACAGGCTTGTTTTGTTACATAAAAGATACCTAATCCAGTTGCTTCTGCACTTCCAACAGTACCTCCCATGATATTAGGTTTATCATTTATTGCAGGTGGATTATGTTCACCAGTAATCTGTTCATACTCATCTAACATCCAGGATTGCGTTCTGTAATCAGTACCAATGTCCGCACCAGGAATATCAATTTTAGGACCTTTAGGTTTAAGATTTCTAATAAATCCTCTTGTTAATCTTTCAAGTTCCCAGTCACTTAACTTAGAAGGATCTACCTTAATTCCTCCTTTTCCACCACCAGCTGGTACACCCGATACAGCATGTTTTATAGTCATAAATAAAGCTAAAGCTTTTACTTCATCAATGTGTAAATTTGGAACAAATCTTGTACCATCACGAGTTGGGCCTAAAGCATCATTATAATGTACCCTATAAGCTTCAAATAATCTAAAACTTCCATCATCCATCTTTAAAGGTATTGAAAAATCAATTATCCTTTTAGGACGAGACAATAATTTCATTACTTTTGGATCTATACTTGCTATTTCACCAGCTTTGTTTAAAGCATCTAATGCAGAATTAAAAACATTATCCATTTATTTCAACCTCCATTTTTATATGTTTATATTTAGCTAATTATAAGTAAATTTACCCTATATATAGAAATATAATATTTAATTTTATCTTTAATCTTTAATCTTTAAATGTAACCAGCTGCTTTTAGTAAAGCAGCTGGTTATATTATCATTTAATTTTATGGTTTTGGAATAGATAAATCATCCTTATAATCATTTGTTACTATTTTATGATCACTTCTATCTAACCATTCTAAAATAATCTGAGCTAATTTGACTCTTTGTTTTGCAAGGTTATCTCCAAAATCTGGATTACGTGCATCTACCCAAGTATTATATAGTTCTGCTTCAGATGGGCCTGGCTCAATTTTGAAGTATACTGGAGCAGCAATTCTAGCAATTTCAGCAGATTCATGATAACGTTGGAATCCACCCATGGACTCAACTAAACTCATATATACATCAAGTGGAATATCTACTCCACCCTGCCTTATGGATGACAACATAGGTAAAGTCATGTCTGCAAGTGGATTAAAACTATCTGCACCTAAGTCTTGAAGTAATTTTCCACCAAAAGCAGTTCCATGACCAGCAAAAACCGAAACCTTAAATTTAATATCTTTAGGAATTACTCCATCTTCTCTTAATTTGTTTAATAAATTTAACATACCTTCATCTGTAACTAAAAAGCCGCGAATACCAGCATCAATACAACGCTGGATTTCTTGAAGGTAATTATATACCATATCATGTCCTCTTAATCTCATACCTGATACATAACCTTCTTCTGTAACATACTGTCTACCATTATCCCAACCTCTATTAGCTGAAGGGTTTACCAGTAATTCTAAGTCATGGTCAGCACCAATGGCTGCAAATTCTTTAAGTTCAGCATCATCTAAAAGTGTAGCACCTTTTACTAATGAAATTACACGATGAATTGTTACATTTCTTTTTTCAGCTTCTCTAACCATTGCTTCTAAGTTAGATGCATTTTCAATACCTGAAATTTCTATACGGCAGTGTGCACCACCGTCAAATCTTAAATCTGAATCAGGCATATCAAATCTTTCTCTTACTGAGAAAGAAGTTTTGTTTTCTAAGTAATTTTGTATATCTTTAAATGCCATTTATTAATTCCTCCTTAATTTTATTCAAACTCTTTAAACAATTTATCAAATTCTTCTTCACTATCTTTTGCATGATAAACATGGTCATCAGTTGGAAACTTCTCTTCTTTTACTTCTTTAATATATTCTTTAAATGCATTGATTTCTATTTCTGCAACATTAGCATACTTTTTAACAAACTTAGGAGTAAATGCTTGGAACATTCCTAACATATCTCCACAAATCAATAACTGTCCATCACAAGGTAGACCTGCACCTATTGAATAAACAGGTATATCAAGTTTTTCTGTGATAAATTCTGTTACTTCTGGTGGAACAGCTTCAAGTAATATTGCCTGTGCTCCGGCTTCTTGAACAGCTACAGCATCTTTAATTAAATCTCTAGCACTATCAACTGTTAGTCCCTGAGCTTTAAATCCACCAAGTTGTCCTGAACTTTGTGGTGTTAATCCAATGTGTCCAAATACAACTATACCAGCATCGCTGATAGCTTCAATTCTACTTGATACCCTTCTTCCTCCTTCAAGTTTTATAGCATCCATATCTGCTTCTTTTAAGAATCTTGCTGCATTTTCCACAGCTTTTTCATCAGATACTTGATAAGAACCAAACGGCATATCACCTATACAGTATGTATTAGGTGCACCTCTTCTAACATCTTGACTGTGAGCAATACAGTCTGCCATTGTTACTGGAACGGTTCCCTTATAACCTTTAACTACCATTCCAAGTGAGTCTCCTACTAAGATCATATCCATACCTGCTTTTTCTGCAAACTGAGCAGTAGGAAAATCATAAGCAGTTACCCAGGCAACCTTTTCACCCTTTTTCTTCATTTCCATAAAGTCTAAAATTGATTTCTTTTTAGCCACTAAATATTCCCCCTTGTTAATTTATTGTTCAGATGATAATTAAAAAATCGTACAAAATTTTTTGAAATAACCTATCACCACCTATAAAAATATGTAACAATTATATTTATTTGTCGATTGTCGACAATGCTTTCTATATGAATTATTCAATACGAAATTAATAATCCCTTTTTTATATATTGGAATAATTATAATTTTCAGAAAGTTAAAAAAGGTGAGACATATCTTGATATGCTCTGAAAGTTGTCAAATCATTTATGAGAATTTTTTCTCAATGTTTTACTGTCTTTGATTTCTTTTTTCTTTACACTTAAAACTACTAAAAAAGATCCTCCGAGGACCAAGGCTGCTCCAAAAATTTGATAATAATTAAAGGATTCCTCAAACAAGATTATAGATAAAACAATTGTAACTACTGGCTCTATCATACTCAATGCAGATATTGAAGTCGGTGAAGTAAATTTAATCCCCTGGAAAAAAGCTAAAAAACCCAACATCGAAACAAATGAAATTCCAATAATAGGAAGCCATGTAGAACTAGTAAAGTCAAACTGTATATTATTAATTATAAGTCCAACTGTTAAAAATGATAATGCGGCAAACAGACAAACAATGGCTATAGTTGTCAGAAGTGGAATATCCTTTAATATATAATCACCATAAAGAGTATAGACTGCATAGAAAACTGCCGCCCCTGAAGCTAAAAGTATACCTATCCCAGATATTTCTCCACTTGTCTTTCCCAATACAAATAATAGTCCGATAAATGAAATTACAATAGCTATTACTATTTTAAAAGTTAATCTTATACCTAAAAAATATGACAAACCAGCTATAATAAATGGAAAGGTATAAAATATTAATACTGCTAATGAAGCGGGTATGTACTGAATAGCAGAAAAATAGCAAAAACTAAATAGTGAGTAAAATACTCCTCCCATAACAAATATTTTCAATAACTGTTTTTTGCTAACTTGTATTTTAGTTTTTGTAAAATATATGTATATAAATAAAAGTAATGCTGCCAGACTAAATCTTAAGAATAATAATGTGAAAACATTAATACCTCCATCATAAGCAAAAAGAGCTAAAATAGGTACTGTTCCAAAACCTATTGCAGATAATAGTCCATATGTAGATCCTAATATGTTTTTATTCAAATAAAATCACCCCTTACCATTTATTTTATATACCGGGCACAAAAATTCCTTTTTTAAATATTACATATTGAAATATTTTTCTATACTTTTTCATTAAATATATAGATAAAAAGGGAAATTTTTGTTATTATTATTTTAAGGTTTAAGACCATAATAACAACAATATTACAAATATATTCTTTATCGGAGGTCTATTTATGGAATTCAATTTATTTATTTGGGTTTTATCTATTCTACCTATTGTATTATTATTATTTTTAATGGCTAAAGTAAAAATGAGTTCAAAAAATGCAGCAGTTTTAAGCTTAATTTTAACAGTCTTAATAGCTGTCTATTTTTACAAAATTAATTTTTTACAACTTTCTATAGCTGTTCAAAAAGGAATGGCTTTAAGTTTATATGTAATATTAATAATAGTTGGAGCAGTATTTTTGTTTAATGTAGTCGATTTAGCGGGTGGTTTTGAAACAATAAAAGAATTTATGAAAAAAATCAATGGCAATAAGACAATACAGTTTATATTGCTCAGCTGGGCTTTTTCTGGTTTTATTCAGGGTGTAACAGGTTTTGGGGTACCAATTGCTATTGTTGGTGCACTACTGATCGGTACTGGATATAAACCGTTAAAATCTATTACAGCAGTTTTAGTCGGACATTCTTGGGCAATTAGTTTTGGGTCAATGGGGTCTTCATTTTTTGCTTTACAACTAGTAACTGACCTTGAACCTGTAAAACTAGGAATCACACTTGCTTTGTTTTTCTTTATCCCGGTTTTCACAACAGGTTTAGCTGTAGCTCATATCTATGGTGGAATAAATACAGTAAAAAAATACTTTTTATACATATTGCCAGTAAGCTTACTAATCGGTACTGCACAGTTAATTGCTGCTGCAGGTAACTTTGCACATATTGGATCATTGATGGGAGGTTTAGTTGGTTCCATATCATTACTGATTATATTATTTAAAAAATCATCTATCTCATTAAAAGAACTTAATAAAATTAAAACTTCAAAAATGCATATTTTTCATGCATTTTTACCTTATGTGATTTTAATAGGAACTGTAATTTTATTTCAGTTTCCCTTTATAACTAACAATTTACCCAATATACAACTAGATTTTACTTTCCCCGGCTTTACTACAGGACTGGGTTATCAAGTTCTAGCTGAAGAATCTTTTTCTCCAATTAAGCTATTTTCACATCCCATATTCTTTTTAGTTTTATCTTCATTAGTGGGAACTGTTATTTATTATAAAAATGATAATATAAAAAAAGATATGTTAATAGAGATATTTAGTAAGACAATAAAAAAATCTAAGTCCTCTGTTTTAACTGTATTGTTGTTAATGATTATGGCCTTAATTATGAATAACTCTGGTATGATTTTTGTGTTTGCCAAAGGTATGGCAAATATTAGTGGAAGCTTTTTTCCAATTATTTCTCCTTTTATAGGCATACTAGGCGCATTTCTTACAGGAAGTAATACAAGTTCAAATGTATTATTTGGATCTTTTCAATTAAATACTGCTGAACTTTTAGGGCTTTCACCTGTAATGATATCTTCTACCCAATCTGTTGGTGGTTCACTAGGTTCTGCTATTGCTCCTGCTAAGATATTATTAGGAACATCAGTTGTAGGAATTGTAAACAATGAGGGAGAAATCATAAAAAAATGTATTAACTATACTCTTATAATTGGATTAATCGTTGGTCTAGTTTCCTATGTTATTCATTTTTTCATCTAGGTTTTAAAAAAATTAGATTGGAGTTGTAAATATGAACTTTGATTACTTAAACTCACCTTATTCATCAAATCAAAACACTAAGTTTGCAAAAAATGGTATGGTAGCAACAACTCAACCTTTAGCAGCACAAGCAGGCTTAGATATTTTAAAAAAGGGGGGTAATGCAGTTGACGCAGCTGTAGCAACAGCAGCCTGTTTGACAGTAGTAGAACCAACCTCAAATGGTATTGGTAGTGATGCATTTGCAATTGTCTATATTAATGAAAAGATGTATGGACTAAATGCAAGCGGTCATTCTCCTAACTCTATCTCAATTAAAGAAGTAAAAAAAAGAGGTTACAAAAAGATGCCTAAAACGGGCTTTATACCTGTAACAGTACCAGGGGCTCCTTCCGCCTGGAGTTCATTAATTAAAAGATTCGGGAATTTAAAACTTACAGAAGTACTTAGGCCAGCTATTGAATATGCAACTGAAGGATATCCGGTTTCACCAACAGTGAGTAAAAACTGGAAAAATGCCTTTGATATCTATAAAGACAAATTAGATGGAAAAGAATTTCAATCCTGGTTTGATACCTTTACTATTGATGGAAAAGCTCCTGAAAGCGGTCAAATATGGAAATCCAATGACCATGCAGAGACACTTAAATCAATCGCTGAAACTAATGCAGATTCTTTTTATAAAGGGAAATTAGCAGATAAAATAGATGCATTTTTTAAAGAATATGATGGTTTTTTAAGCAAAGATGATTTAAACTCTCATTCTGTTAAGTGGGTAGACCCTATCTCTGTTAACTACAGAGGATATGATGTTTGGGAACTTCCCCCGAATGGACAGGGCTTAGTTGCTCTATTAGCTTTAAAAATATTGAATGGTTTTGATTTTTCCAATAAAGATACAGTTGAAACCTATCATAAGCAAATCGAAGCATTAAAATTAGCTTTTGCTGATGGTAAAAAATATATAACAGACCAAGATAAAATGAAAGTAGAAATTGACGAAATCCTATCTGACAGTTATACTGATAAGAGAAGAAATATGATAAAAGAAACTGCTCTAAAACCAGCTCCCGGAAAGTTAAAAAGCAGTGGTACCGTTTATTTATCTACTGCAGATAAAGATGGAAACATGGTTTCATATATTCAAAGTAACTATATGGGCTTTGGTTCAGGACTCGTCGTTCCTGACACAGGTATTGCACTTCAAAATCGAGGACACAGTTTTTCATTGAATAAAAAAGAACATAACTGTCTAGAACCTAATAAAAGAACTTATCATACTATTATTCCTGGATTTTTAACTAAGGATAATAAAGCTTTAGGGCCATTCGGAGTTATGGGGGGATTTATGCAGCCTCAAGGACATCTACAGGTACTGATGAACTTAATTGATTTTAATCTAAATCCTCAATCAGCTTTAGATGCACCTCGCTGGCAGTGGATCGAAGATAAAAAAATATTAGTTGAATCTGATTTTGATTATACTATTGCTAAAAAACTAATTCAAAAAGGACATGATATTAAAGGAGCACTTGATTCTAATAGTTTTGGTCGAGGACAAATTATTATTAAAGACTATAAAAATAATACTTATATCGGTGGAACAGAAAAAAGAGCTGATGGACATATTGCTCTTTGGTAATTTAATTAAAAAGGAGTTGTCTTAAGATGATATATGGTGTTTTTCTTTCAGTTTTAGCAGGTATAATGGTTTCTTTACAGGGGATTTTTAATACTAGAGCGAGTGAACATATTGGCTTATGGCAAGCTAATACTTTAGTTCATGGAACGGGATTTATATTAGCCTTTATTATACTAATTAGTTTAAACCAGGTTAATTTATCTGCCATAAAAAATGTAGAACCCCACTACTTATTAGGTGGGGTGTTTGGAGTTATTATTGTTTTTTCTGTAATGATTGGAATCTCATCATTAGGAGCAAGCTATTCGATCACAATATTAATTGTAACTCAAATAATTGCTAACGCTCTTATCAACTATTTCGGTATCTTTGGTGAACATGTCATTGTGTTTTCATGGCCAAAAATATTAGGACTTTCTCTGATGATTGTGGGAATAATGTTTTATCAACTTTCCTAATATTTTATAGCTAAAACTTTTGTTCACCTTTTATATATACCTGTTTAACTTCTAAATTTTTATTTAATAATGTTAGATCAGCATCATAATTTTCTTTAATTAAACCTTTATGATGATCAACACCTAATAATCGTGCGGGATTAATAGTTACCATTTTAAAAACAGTATGAAGATCTAAATCAGTACTATTATACATATTTTTTACTGCTTTATCTAAGGTAAGTGTGCTACCGGCTAGAGAACCTGTTTCTATTCTTGCTTCTCCATCCTTTAAAATGACTTTTTGTCCACCTAAGCTGTAGGTTCCATCTTTTAGACCATTTGCTCTCATAGAATCAGTAACTAATATAATTTTATCTGAATCCTTTATTTTTGATACCATATCTAAAATTACAGGATTTAAATGTATTAAATCAGCTATTAATTCAACAGTCATATCATTCGTTAAAGCAGCACCTATAATACCGGGTCTTCTATGATGTAATTCTATCATACCATTAAATAAGTGTGTTACATGAGAAAGCCCCCAGTTATATGAATCTATAGTTTCTTCATAACTAGCAGTTGAATGACCAACTGATACTTTTATCCCGTGTTTTCGCATTTCTTTGATAAACTCTTTTGCACTCTTTTTTTCCGGTGCAATAGTAATCAATTTTATGATAGACTCATATCCATCAAGTAGTTTTAAATCGGGTTCAATAATATTTTTTGGATCCTGAGCACCCTTTTTTTCTGTATTTAAGAACGGTCCTTCAACATTTGTTCCTATAATTTGTGCTCCTTTTAAACCTCTATCAATGGTTTCTTTTATATTTTTTAGAGCATTTCTAACCTTTTCTCTTTCCATTGTCATAGTAGTCGGTAAAAATGAGGTTACACCACTTTTAATTATAGTATCACTAATCGTATCTAAAGCTTCATAAGAAGCATCCATTGTATCTTTGCCCATCGCTCCATGAACATGTATATCAATAAAACCTGGAGATAAATAACCACCGTTTCCATCTATTACTTCATAATCATTTTGATCAAAATCATTAGTTTTAAATATCTTTTTGAATTTTTCATCAAAAAGAACTGAAGCATTTTTTATAATTTTTGTAGGAGTTATTATATTTATATTTTTTATTAATTTCATTTTTACACTCCATTCATAGTTCTTTTTAAATCTGAACAACTTCAATTTCATCTCTAAACTGGTTTACTTTTTGTTTTGTCACTTTTCCTGTTTTTATAAACAAGGTATTTGCTGTACCACAAGCCATACCTAATTTTATTGTATCAAATATATTGTTTTTTTGTAATCCAACCGCACATCCGGCTACAAAAGCATCACCTGAACCAACAGTATTAACAACTTCAATTTCAGGTAACTTAAAATGATAATATTTATCTCTAATCATTCCTACTGCTCCATTTTTACCTAAAGTAATTATAGGTAATTTTATTCCCAGTTCTTTTAACTTTTCTAATGCATTAGTATAATCAGAAGGTTTCTTATATTTTTCACCAAACAATTCTTTTATTTCATCTTCATTTGGTTTTACCATAAAGGGTTTACCTTTAATACCTTCTTTTAAATACTGACCACTTGTATCTAAAATAACTTTTTTATCTAATTTCTTTGCATGGTCTATTAGTTCAAAGTAAAAATTGTTATTTAACCCTCTTGGAAGACTGCCTGATAAAGTTATTATGTCAGCCTTTTTTACTAACTTTTTATATCTATTAATAAATCTTTTAATTTCAGATTTTTTTATTTCTGGTCCAGCTTCTAAAATCTCTGTTGTTGTAGTATTTTTATGGTCAATAATATTAATACAGGTTCTTGTCTCTCCTGATATTTTAACGAATTCATTTTTTATTTGATATTCTTTTAAACTATTATCAATAAAAGTACCTGAAAGACCTCCTAATAGTCCGGTCGCAACAATATCTTTATCTAGTGATTTAACAACCCTAGCAACATTTAATCCTTTTCCACCAGCAGTTGCAGTGTATTCATTTGTTCTATGAACATTTTGGATTGAAAAATCATTTACAATATATACTTTATCTTGTGAGGGGTTCATTGTTACAGAAAGAATCATTTTATACCTCCAACTCGTCTAATAATCCGTATACACAACAGATCTTTATCTTTTGTTTTATAACTTCTTTTACAACAGCTTTCCCTTTTCCAAGATATTTTCTTGGATCATAGCCATCAGGATTTTCTTTGAAAAAGTCTTTAATTGCCTCAGCCATTGGTACCTTTAAATCAGTTGCTATATTAATTTTAGTTATACCCCTGCTAATTGATTTTTTCAAATCTTTTTCACTAACTCCTGAAGCTCCATGTAAAACTAAGGGAACAGAAACTTGTTTTTCTATTTCTTCTAACCGTTCAAAATCTAATTTAGGTTCTCCTTTATATACTCCATGTGCAGTACCAATTGCAACTGCAAGAGTATCTAAACCTGTATCTTTCGCAAATTTTTTAGCTTCTTTTGGTAACGTTAAATTTTCATCATTACCATCTATATTTATTGCATCTTCAGTTCCTTGAATTCTTCCTATCTCTCCCTCTACAGCTACTCCAACTGCCTTAGCTACTTTTACAACCTCTCTTACAAAAGAAACATTATCCTTATATTTCAACATTGAACCATCAACCATTACTGAACTATATCCTTCTTTAATACACTTTATTACAGTATTATAATCAGTACAGTGATCTAGGTGTAATGCTATAGGTACATTATGTTCCCTGGAAGCTATTTTTACATTTGCCACTATAAAAGGTAGTCCGATATGATCTATTGTACTTTTAGAAGTTTGGATTATAACTGGTGAATTTGTCTCAGAAGCCGCTTCAACAACTGCCTGTAACATCTCTAATGTATGTATATTAAAAGCTGGTATAGCTGCTTTAATTTCTTTTGCCTTTTTTATAAATGGTAATGGATTTACAATTGCCATTAGCTTTCCCTCCTTATTTTTCTTTCTTCATTTTGTATTTTATCTATTATTTTATCGTAATCTCTCACTTTTATATTTTTTTCATCATCTATTTTCATTGCATAAAGTGCTGCTCCGGTTACAGGTAATAGTATTGGTTTGATTAGATTAACATTTTCTTCATTTAGATATTCTTTAAAAGGTTTCAATACATATTCTCCTGCTTTAAATACACCACCGGAGTAAGATACTAATATCTTGTTTCTTTCATTAAAATTCAATTTATTTATTATAGCTTTAACTGTTAAACTATGTTCATAACCTGTCTTTTTATATAAATTAATTGCATGTTTATCATCTTGTAGAGCTGCTTTATATAAAAGTGGTGCGATAGAGGCAACCTTATCACGTTTCATTTCCAGTTCCTCATATACGACAGTAATTAAATCAAAGTCTCTTTTTAAATCAAACTCATCTTTTACTACTTTGTATAGAGGAGTTTTAGTTAATCTTCCATCAGCTTCTTTGGTAAAATAAGAAATTAACTTTTTACCAAGCCAGTATGCTGAACCTTCATCACCACAGTAATATCCCCAGCCACTAGCTCTCGCTGAATTACCAGAATGGTCTTTGCCAAATCCTATAGCTCCAGTGCCTCCTACAATATTTATTCCTGGCTCACAAGCTAATGATCCGGCCCAACCAGCCTCAACATCATTACCACATTGAAATTTTTTTGAATCTAATATCTTTTCAACAATTTTAATTAATTTAATTTCATCTTCTTTGTTTTCTCCAAACCCAGGTAGTCCAAAAAATGAATAACTAATATCATCTATATTACATTTACTTAGATTGCATGCTTTCTTTATTCCTTTTTTTATAATTTCCTCAAATGTTTTTAATCCAACTTGAAGATAATGACAGGATTTCATCTTTGTATAAGAACAAATTTTCCCATCTTTATCAATTAAAACAAATGCAGTTTTAGTACCTCCACCATCTACTCCAAGATAATACATCTAATCACCTCTTTAAATTCCAATCCAGTTTAAATCAACTATCCTATTAGCTGCTTTAACATAAAAATTATAATTTTCATCATCTTTAGTTATGTTTTCATTTATTATTTTTTTATAATAATTCAAAGCCTTATCATATTTATTTAACTTTTCATATATTACAGCAATATAAAAGTACATTTCAGCAAATGAATCTTCATACCTTTTCTCCATTTCAAGACATTTTTTAATACTATTTAAGGCTTTATTAAATTCTTTGTTTTTCATATATTCTCTTGTTAAACCTAAATATGAGTTTTTATAAATTTTTGAATAATCAACAAGATTTTCAGGATCTTTTTCATACATTTTAAAATTCGTTTTTTCTATTAATTCAACAGCCTTTTTATAATTTCCAAGATAATCTAACATATCTATCCATACTCTAACAGTTGATTCAGAAATTTTGTCACTTTCTTCTATTTTTTTAACTAATTTTTTTACTTTTTCTTTTAAATTCAATTCTTTATATCCATCAAATAGAAGTTTAAAAAAGTCATCATTAAATGGCTTTTTGTTTATTCCCTTTTTAGCAAGTTTTATTGATCTACTGTAGTTATTTTCGAATTTTTGATAATAATATGCTAAATTTCTATACAAAACTGAGTAATTAAAGTTAATCATTACTAAATCTTCCCAACTATCTAAAGCTCTATCATAGTTTTCAGCTCGATATTCAATTAATCCATATAGATATTTAGCATTATTTGATCTATCTTTTATGCTTTTCAAAACCAAATAATCAATATCATGATTTGGAAATACATAATCTAAACCTATATTATTTAAGTTATCAATTAAATAATCAATACCTTTATCGTTTAATTTATATTTGAAGAAGTTAAGATAACTTAAAAGTAAAGTATCACAATTATTACAGTACTTTTGATATTTTTCTAATAATGTATTACAACTTTTCCAATCATTAAGCTGTACAAAAAAACTTAATATATTATAAATATTTTGTTTTTGGTTAAATATTTTACTTAAATGATTTTCACCATCTTCTTCAACTGCTTTCCAATAGTTAGCTAGATAATCAAATGGGTTATCTTTTAAAAATTCATTTAAACAATGATTAAATTCTTCCTTTTTATCTATTACTTTTAATATATATAACTTTAAATAATTGTTTTTAAAATCAAAAGAATAATTTTCAATAGCATAATTAAGTTTTGATAAGGCACTAGAATATTTATTGTTAAATATTAAATATTGAGCAATAAAATATGTTGCCGCTGGAAATAGTTTAGAAGAGTTAGGTACTTTATAAAAATGTTTAACAGCTTTATAATAATAATTTTGATACCATAAGATAAGTCCAAATAAATAATTCAATTTTACATTTTCCGGATTTAGGTCTATAATATCTTCCAAAATATTTTTTGCTTTGCTATACCTTCTTTTCTTTATATAACAGTTTGCTTTTCCTAGATAAGCCTCTATATAATCAGAATTATTATCTATTACCTGATTATACATATCAATAGCTTCATTATATCTTCTTTTTTTCTCTAAAAATTCAGCCTGCGATATTTTAGACTTTCTTTTCTCACTTTTACTTATATATGGTCTATCTTCTATCATATCAAGTGCGCCTTTATTTTCTAATATAGTTTCATTTAATAACAGTTCTTTATCTTTACTTAAGACTATTTTAAGATCTGAATTTACCCAGCTAGCTTGTAGTTCAATACTTAGTTTGCTGTTTTTAATCGGAGATAAATTTATTTGCTTTTCTATTTTATTTTCTTTTCCAACTTTTAATTCAAATTTTACATTTTCAAAATAATCAGTTGCACCTAGATTAATATTTAGTTGATCTTCCTTTATCTGAAATGAAGAAATTACATCTTTAGTTGCAGTACAAAGTGGACCAATATCACTGTATGGAAGCCAGTACTCTGTATACTTTATCTTGTTATGAGGATCAATAAAATTAAATTCATTTTGGGTCTCTACTGATCCAGATTGTAACTCGACATACCTTTCATTATTATCAGTTAGCCTTTTACTCCATTTATTACCTGCACTTGCTTGTCCCCAAGACCACACTTTCTTTCCAGGAACAACTGTAAAATCAGCCATATGAGCAATTCCGCTATCTTTTTTTGGATAATATAATCCCATGTAATCTTTCAACGTTTCACTTCCAAAAGGAAGTGTAAATGGTTTCATTGTATCACTATATCTTAAATCTACTCCTTTTGCTGAAAAAGGGCTGTCTTCAGGTAAAGGCCATAAATATTTTTCTCTGCTTTCCTCTTCCATATACCAATCAAAAGGAAATCTAAACTCTAAATTATCTTCTTCAGGTTCAGCACTGGTCGTCCAAAAATAATATGAATCCTTATAATGATTTGTATTATACATTCTAACAATTTGTTCTATAAAAGCTTTTTTTGGATGAAGCTTAATTTCAACAGAAAATCTCATCCAGGCAATCATACCAACTTCACTTATTATAATTGAAGCAGAACCATCATCATATTCTTTAAACATAGTATCAGTATAATTTGTTGCAGTTGGTCTATGTCCCCGATTAGGAAAGTTAAACTCGATTCCACCGGAAGTCCAGGCTCCAGTACATCCTATCAACTGAGGTTTTATGACTGGATTACAGTAAAAAATATCTTCATTATTCCTTTTATCAACTGCAGAATATACTTTACCACCTAATTCAGGTAGAATAGATAACTTGATATATTCATTTTCTAAATTAAATAGTTTATATTCAAAATACTCTGGGTCATCTGATATATTATTTTTTAGGGGATAAGGATAAAACATTAAACTTCCCAAATATTCACTAATAAAAGGATTAATGTTTGGACTATTTATTTCATATGTTTTTATTTTTTTGTTTTCCTTATATACTTTTACTTTGTTCATCTACATTCCCCCAAATTTAATAGTTCATAACTGCTTTTCCAGCCTTAATTACCTGCTGTATATCTCCTCTTGGTGGTAATATGTCCCCAACATTAACTATTACTTTTCTATCAAAGGCTTCTGCAATTCGCAAACCAAATTTTACTAACCTTTCATCAGGTAGCTCTTGAGTAAATAATGTAGATGGTATTCCACAATAGGTGTATAAGCTATCATCAACAACTTCAGCTAACTCTTCTACTTCATAGTTAAACATTGGAGCAGGGGTACAACCATCTAATAGATCAAAATGAGTATCTTTTAATATTGGAAAATAGCTTTTAAAATTTCCATCCAAATGAGTAGAAACATACATATTATTATCATGTAAAATCTTGCACGCCTTTTGATAATAGGGAATACAGTAATCTTTATACTGTCTAGGTGATATTAAAGTTTCATCTGCATGATCAGATATAATGACTATTTTAGCAGGTGATTTAGCTGCTAATTTTATAACTTCCAAATCTATTTCTTCCATAAATTTTATGAAGTCTAAAATCAGATCTTTTCTATCATCATGTAAACCATAGACTACTTCTGTAAAACCCATAAATTCATGTACAAGTTTTCCAAAGGGAGATCTCCATATAACAAGGTCACAGACGCCAAAACCTTTAGTCTCATCTAAAAATGTATTAATTTTATCAAATTTAGGTATAATTTCTCTGTTTTTATAGACATACTTTAGAACTTCAAAATCCGATTTTTCTTTTATGAAAAATTCCGTCGGAACCCAAGAACCTTCAGCACCCATTGTTAACGTCCTATTTACATCACCAATCGGTGTACTATATTTTACATGTTTTTTTCTACCTTCCCTTTTAATTTTTTTTTGCACATTACCCTTATATTTTTCTTCATACCAATCATAAATATGTACAGGTAGCCCCCAATCAAATTTTCTATAATAATCTAAAAAAGTATAGCTTGCTAACTCGCCTTTTACATTACTCTTTCTATTGTGAAAATCAATATTATCAGGGATATAAACTCCCGGACCAAAAATTTCTTTATCACCAATCTTTTTTCTTGTGTTTTCATACCATGTTGTTATATCAGGAAAAAAGGGTGTCCTATCAATTTTTTCATTATTAAGTAGTTTAAAAAATCTTTCTCTATTATTCATTATATTTCCTCCTAGACTATTAACCCTTTCCAATTCCTACAGTTAATCCAGCAATAAACTTTCTTGCTAATATGCTGTAGAAAATTATTGAAGGTAGGATTACTAAAACAACTCCTGCAAATAAACCTCCCCAATCACCAGTATATGTAAGTTTTGTTATTAAAGAATATAGTCCTAGAGATATAGTACTATAACTTTCTGTACTAATAAATACTAAAGCTAATAAGAATTCTTTCCATAGCATTACAAATACAAATATTCCAGCTGAAATTATTCCAGACCTGGCCATTGGTAACATAATTCTAATAAAACTTTGTGTAGCAGTAGCTCCATCTATTCTAGCGGCATCCTCTAAAGTTGATGGAATAGTTTTAAAAAAGCCCATCAGAAGATATATAGTAAAAGGTAGTGAAGTAACTGTATAAAGTATCGTTAATCCTACAAGAGAATCAGTTAAACTTATTTTGCTAATCATTATATATAAGGGAATAAAAATTGTTTGAATAGGTATTCCAATACCTATAATAAAACTCATTGAAACAAAGGAAGAACCGGGAAACCTTAATTTACTTAAAGAATAAGCTATCGGAGCAGATAAAACCAAGACTAAAAGTGTAGAAATTGTAACAACAATTACACTATTTAACATAAATCTAAGCAAACCAAAATCCGTTAGGACTCTAATATAGTTATCAAAACCAAATGTCTTAGGTAAAGCCCATACTCCCATATATATTTCACGAGTTGATTTAAATGAAGATATAATCAACCATAAAAACATAAAAACAGTAAAACCGATCCATAATATTAAAAATAAATTTATAAGATATTTTGGAATTTCAGAAATCTTAAATTTCATTGTTTGTTTAACCCCCCTTTAATATTCAATTGTCTCTCCAGACATTATTAGTTTTCTTATTACATATACTAGTATTGCAACTAATATTAATAAAACTATTGCCATCGAACTAGCATAAGCTAGTCTGTTTATCGGAGTTCTTTTTCCAAAAGCAGTTAAAAATAAGTGTACAGAAATGTTTCTCACTGCAACTGGAGCATCAGATCCCGCTCCACCAGCTCCAAAAACATATAAGTAACCAAATATTTTAAATGAGAATATAGTCCATAACACCATACTTGTTTCAATAACATCTTTCATTAAAGGTACTGTAATTTTAGTAAACTGTTTCCAAGTTGTTGCTCCATCAAGTTGAGCAGACTCATATAAACTAGGTGGTATTCTATCTGCTGCAGCAACATACATAATTATAAAAAATCCAACATGGATCCAAACTAACAAGGATAATGCAGCCCCAAATATATATTGATCTCCTAACCAACCCCTTTGAAGGAAATCCAAGCCTAGTTTACCTAATAAACCATTTAATAAACCCCATCTTGTATTAAGAATAAACCCCCAGAGTAATGCCAATGCAACTGGTGATATAGTATTGGGTACAAATAATATCATCTGAACTAAATCTTTAAGTTTTTTTGACTTATAATTAGTAATAACATATGTAAATAATAAAGTTATAACAATAATTATTATAGAACCAAAGAATACATATTTGAATGAATTCCATACAGTTTGTAAAAACATTGAGTCTGTCATTAATTCATTATAGTTCCTTAATAATATAAACTCCATATCTCTTGAAAAACCAGACCATCTAAACAAACTGTAATAAAGAGTTTGTAAAATTGGATAAATCATAAAAATAACATAAAATGATACTACAGGTATTGTTGAAACTAATATAAATTTTTTATAACGTTTTCTATCAATTTTATTATTATATCTCACACTTTGACCCCCTTTTTTCGTTTTTATAAACACAAAAAATTATAACTGACCTGAATAAATATATTTAAAAATGAGTATACTTTAAGTTTATCCAGATCAGCTCTTTTGTTAAAAGTTAATAATTACAATTAACTTAGTTATTTTTGTTTTCCCAGAACTTAATTGTTTCTGTTCTCATTTTTTCTGCATACTCTTCACCATTAATTTCACCTAGTAATACTTCAGAGGCTAATGGTAAGAATACACTTGCATACCATTCTGGTTGATCTGCTTGTACGCCATCATATAATCTAAATGTAGAATTAGCATTATCTAATAATTTTTTAGCATCAGCTAACTCAGCAGGAGCTTCTACTCCAGCTCTTGGAGTCATATTTTTAGTAACTTCTACCCATTGTTTAGCATATTTTTCTTGTAAGAAAAATGCAACGAACTTTTTAGCTAGATCTGCATTTTCTGCATCTTTTAACACACTAAATCCTATTGGATATGTTTCTACTGCAGTTGGGTCTCCATCAGCATCTTCAAAAGTAGGAAATTTAAAAGCTCCATATTCGAAGTTTTCTCCTGCCGCTTCTCTAGTTTCTACAGGAATCCAAGTACCACAATAGAATGTTCCTGCCATACCCATTACCCAGTCCATTTGAGGTGCTGGATAAACACTAGATTCATAACCTTGCATCAATAGGTCCTTACCTTCTTTACTGAATTGATATAATATATCTCCAACTCTTTCCCAACGAGGATCTTCAAATGCTTCACCTGTTGGATCACTTGCTGCATTATTTAAAGCATTTTTACCAAGAATTCTTTCAGCAGCATGGTATGGGAAATATCCTCTATATACATCAGTTTGGATACCAAATGCTACTGGGTCTATGTTATTATCTTTTAAAATTTCTGACATTTCTAAGAATTCATCCCAAGTTTCTGGTGCTTCAATACCTAAATCATTAAATAGAACTTTGTCATACCAGAAAACGGATGTAATAAAGTTATAAGGTATAATATACAATGAACCATCTTCTCTGACATATGCATCATAGGATTCAGGAATCAAGACATCTCCTACTGTAGCATCTTCATTAGGTACAGACATTTCTAAAACATCATTCATTGTTGCTGCTACTCCACCAGCAACTAATCCACCATATAATTCTTCACCTGATTGATCAGTCATATCAATATTTTCACCAGATAAAAATCTAGGTTTTAAAGCAGTTACAACATCACGACCTGCCCAATTTACATTAACTGTTACATCAAATTGTTCTTCAAAATCTTTAATAGCTTGTTCTAATACTTTTTGTTGTGGTTCACCTTTTTCCCACATTGACCAATAAGTAAATGACTCATTTGCCATCACCATTGTTGAACTTAATAATAGTAAACCCACCATTAATGTTATAGATAGTAATAAATTACTTTTTTTAAACATAATTACCCTCCCTTTTTTTGTATAAAAATATTACAGTTCTTTTTTTACTTATCACCCACTTTCTTTTTGTCTTAGATATTCACTAATTGTATTTTTAACATCCTTAAAAGTTTCAAATGAATTATAGATTATATTATTTTTTATACAGTATTCTTCTAAAATACTCTTAGATTTCACCAATAATAGGTCAGCCATATCTGCAACACATCTATCAGTTAATCCATCACCTATATATATTAATTTTTTATTATATATTTCTTTTAAGATTTTATTTTTACAGTTACCACATGGCCCAAATATTTCTCCACATTCACTAATATTATGTAAAAAATTTGGTCTCGTATTTTTTTTGTTAAATTCTATTGTATTAGCATATATAGGGTGGTCAAAAGAAATATTAGCTTTATTTAATAAAATAACTATATATTCAATAAAGCCTCCACTGATAATTGAAAAATCAATGTTTTTTTCCTTTATCATTTTATAAAAACCCTTAAAATAAGGATCTATTTCTATATTTTTATAAATAAATGACTCAAAATCTTCTTTGCTCATGTCTAATCGTTCATATTGTTTTTCCATTGCTTTTCGATCACTTATTAAGTTCTTTTGCAACTTTTTTTCAATTACCTTTGATTGTTCATCTCCGAACTCTTTAAATATCTCATCATTTACATCTTGTATGGAAATTGTGCCATCAAAATCACTGAAAATAACCAAATTATCTATCTTATTTTCTAACTTAAGTTTATCCATGGATCCAATCCTTCTGGTTCATCAGGGTTTATATTATTAGCAATAGCTTTATAATAAGATACTGCCTGAGTGATTATTATAAAGAAAATACCTCTCACAGGATATTTAATATCTGGATAATCGATATGCAAATCACTTCCAGATATCTTTTCTTTTTTAAGACCACTTGTTATCACAGTTGCTTTATTTTTCTTTAAGTCTGCAACCAATTCTGTTTGGTAATCTAAACCATATGGACTAGTAGCCATAATTACAAGAGTATTTTTATTAACTAAAACCATAGGACCATGTCTTACATCTAATAGATGATGATAATATGAATTTAATCTGGAAATTTCTTTAAAAGCTAATGAACCTTCACTAGCTATACCCTCTAATTCTGAATCTGCTAAAACAAAAATATTATTCCATTCATATTCAGAAACAATACTTTTAAATACTTTCTCGTTCTCTTTTAAATATGTACTTCCATAGTCAATTGCTTTTTTAATATCAGACTTTAAAAATGATTTATCTGCAATTAAATCAAGAAATAATAAGTTCGCTACATATAAATTGGTAACTGTTCTTGTCTGACAAACACTCTCATCAAAAGACCAGGGAAGTTCTATATTAAGCTCAGCAATTTTTGATAATTCCGAGTCTTCTTTAGCACTAATTGAAACACAAGGAATATTATATTTTCCTTTTGCATTTTTTACTGCTCTTATCACTTCACTTGTACTACCAGATCTTGATGGTGCTATTAGTAATGTATCTTTTAAGATGTTTTTATAATGACGCAAGTTCAACATTAGATCTCCTGCAACTACTGCTTTTGATTCAATATCTAATTCCATCTTTGCAACTAATGCTGCCGATTCGCAGATAGAATAGGAAGATCCACTTCCTAAAAATGTTATTGATGAGAAACTATTTTCATCAAAGAATCTTTTAATTTTTGCAGTATTTTCATTAAAATATTGATATGTTTTTTCTAGTGCATCAAACTGACTAAATATTTCTTTTTTTGTTTTATATTCCACTTTTTTTATCATCCTTTCACAAATATTTAATTCATTATATTGTAATGTTGTCATAACATATTTTGACAAAAAAATTACTTCTCTAAAATAACATGGTATATAAATTTATCTCCCCTTGCAACACTTTTTGTATACTCAATGATTGTATCTTCATTATTATAGGTGATTCTCTCTAAAAGTATTGCGGGAGCACCTTCAATATAATTTAATTTTTTAGCTTCATCTTCTTCCATTAATGTTGCTCTAAACATCTCTTCTGCTTTTGAAAAAGTAGTTCCATATTCATTTAAGAATATTGTATATAGAGGAGTAATTTCAAGATCTTCTTTTTTAATACCTTTAAATATATCATAAGGTATGTATGAAGTTTCTAACATCATTGGTTCATCATCTGCTAATCTCAGGCGAGTAAATTTATATATTTTTTCATTCATATCTATATTAAGAGTATTAGCTATTTTTTTCGTAGGAGTAGAAATTGCAAAACTTAAAACTTTAGAGGTGGGGTTTTTTCCTATCTTTTTCATTTCATCAGTAAAACTATAAAATTTGAGCAGATCCTGTTGGTATCTTTTGGGAGAAACGTATGTTCCTTTTCCCTGTATTTTATATATGTAATCTTCTGTTTCCAGCTCTTTTAAAGCTTGGCGCACAGTAGCTCTACTGATATCATATTTATCACAAAGTTCTTTTTCAGTAGGTAATTTTTCATTTTCAGTAAGTTCTCTACTTTCTATTTTATCTATGATTATCTGTTTGAGCTGATAATATAAGGAAAGTGGACTTCCCTTATCAACAGTTTGGCTCATTAAAATCACTTCCATTTTATTTATAGTTGTAAGGTTATCATGACAAATTTATAGAACTATTCTATCAGTTAAAAACTAAATTGTCAAGATTCTGAATATTATAATTTTATTTAAATACTATGTTTTAACCAACCAATAATGCACCAAATATTATTACTACAGCAACAATTGCTAAACCATATAAACCATATCCAACAGCAAGTCCTATTCCTGCAACTCCCCACAAACTAGCTGCAGTAGTCAAACCTTCAATTTTATCTTCTTGTTTTATAATTGTACCTGCACCGAGAAAACCAATACCACTTATAACCTGAGCGGCTAGCCTCGCTGGATCAGCTTCATTAGATAATCCAAGATCACTTCCAGCTATTTTTATGGAAACTATCATTATTAGACAAGAAATTACAGCAACAATTAGATTTGTCCTCACACCAGCAGCTTTATTTCTTTTTTCACGGTCATAACCAATTAAGATTGCTAAAAATGCTGTTAATAAAAGTTTCAATATATCTTCCCAAACTAAATCCATTATATTCACTCCCTACTCTGCTCAATCTTGCTTACTTTAATCAAATAAATGACTATTATCTTTTAATACTTTTTTTAATGCTTCTTCAAAATATGATTTCATATCCTTTTTTAAATAATTGTAACCATAATATGCTGCTATTCCTCCTCCAATACAATCAGCAATCAAATCCCACATTGTATCAACAAGACCAGTCTTTTGCATATTAAGAGCAAATATATTATCCATTGCAAATTCAAATATCTCCCAGAAAACTCCAAAAGTAACTGCAAAACTAAAGGCAAACACTCCAATAAACAATGGACTCAATATTACATCAATATCTTCTTCTCTATTTAAAAAATATATCAATGTAAAGCCTATAAAACCCAAAATGATTCCAGAAAAAGTATGTAATAAAGTATCCCACCACCAAAAATGATGATAAAAATTCCTTAATTCACCTAAGTATAAAGAAGCAAAAACAAAAACTAAAATAAATATTTGAATATCTGAGGGTATAAATAGTAGATGTTTATTGGATAAAAAATTAGGAATATATGTAGTTGCTAACGCTAATATAGAAATGAATAAACTTAACCAATGTAATGTAACGATATTAGCTATTATAGCACCAATCAATAATATTCTAAATATCCAAACTAAAATAGATTTAAACTTTATTTTCATCACCTCGATTATAAAAAATATTTATCATTTATTAAAAAAATACAAACATTAATCTTATCTATAGTTATTATATATATTCTTTCATCTTTCTTCAATGTATATCTAATATTAACGAAAAAAAGATTACTACAATTAGATAGTAATCCCAAATTATAATGCTTTTCTATTTTATTGTATTAAAATTATTTTAGAGTTATCATTCTAAATTCTGATTGACCCTCCTTGATACAAGAACAGGTAGATTCCTTACTCCTAGAAACGAACCTATTTCTCAAGTATTAAGTAAGAAATTAAATCTTACAGTTTCTCTAAAGGGTTAAAATTTCGTCAACCGACGGTACTGAACGATTAAGGATTTCTGATACCTCGAATATTTTACGCAACAAAGAAGCTTGATTTTCGCTTCAATTCCTGCTGCACCTCCATATATTCAGTTGTTAGATTATCTTAACTTGTTCTTAGCATATCATATCTCTAAAATAATATTGAATTATTATAGAAATATCGGCATTTATCCAAAGGGCAAGCCCATCTGGTTTTCTGCCGATAAAATCTATAACCTTATTATCCTTTATAACCCTGACCAAATCCATTATTTCTATTTAAACTATTTTTAAATGCTCTCAAATGATTTTCCGACCCTCTTTTTAATTCTTCAAATACGAATGCTACATCATCGGGAATATCTTTTGTTAAAAATTTTTCATACATCTCAATATTATCAATCTCAGCATTTACACCTATTTGGAAAGCTGCTTTTATATCTTCAGGTAAAACTACATACTCATTTGAATTATCTTGTGGTATCAAAATATTATATTTTTCAAATAATGGTATTAATAATTCAATGTGATATTCTTCAGCTTTAATTATGTTACTAAAAGGACGCTGGACACCATATTGATTCATTATTAAATCATATTCTGTTCTCGCAAGGTATTCATCTTGAATAGCATATATTAACATCTCTTCTAATGTATAATCTTCTGCGTGTTTTGCTCCCATAGCACCATAATTATCTTCCGCTAAAACAACAATTGATCCTATTAACAAACTCACAATCATAGTTATAATAAAAAACCATATTTTCTTTTTATAAAATGTTTTTTGCACTTTTTCATCATCTCCTTGTTTTATTATAGATAAAGATTATGAATAAATTATGAATTCAAGTAAAAGTTCTAAAACATATTTCTTAATTAATTTCATTCTTTTAATCTGTTAAGTTATCTAAAATTACTTATTAAGGAAATTTTAAATAAATGAACCTTAAGTTAACAGTGTTGATAACAATATAAAAAGCTTCACCCCATTTTTTTGTTGAATATAGTTAATAGAAAAAAACAAAAATAATTAAAAGAGAATGGGGTGAAACCAATTAATAACTACTTTTAACAAATGAATCTATTTTCCTTGGAAGATATTTTTGAACTTGAAAAAAACTAAACTGGAACTGATTTTTGAAAATATAGACTTGACTCCTGTCGTTAAATCTTTAAGTGACAATTCTATAAAAATCCTAAAGGATATAATATTAGATCTATCATGAGAACTTTTATAGCAAAAAGAATAGAAAATATACCTACCAAGTTGCTCTAGTCGGCAGGCTTAAAAGCGACACTGATGAGGCTTTACCAAGTCAGTCAGGTATTAAGTGGCATAAGCTGGATATTATGATTACAAAGGGATTCCTGTGTGTAAGTACTGGACATAAGATGGTCTACTGGGGTCATTACTATGGAGATAACAAATTTAGATGTTCGCATCTCTGTGGCAAAGTATATTCTGTATGCATGGCTCTGCCTGGTGTTTAAGATTTCAATTATGACCATTTTACTAAAACAAGACCTAAACAGGATCCCCTCTATATTTTAGTTTTTCATCATGGTTCAAGTTACTGGGAAAATATTTATAACGAAAGAACCATTGTCGAACGTATTTTTCCAGGTTATAAGAACAACTCAGCTAAAAAATGTTAGGATCAAAGGTAAAAAGAAAGTTATGTCCCATATATTGTTAAGTACCATAGGTTTGATTGCTGCCAAGATATCAATAGTAAAAGTTAATAACCAGCAACAAAAACAAGCTGCCTAAATTTAATTGTAAACTAGCAATATGAACTAAATTTTCTTAGTAGCTGAGTTTAATTAATGGAAAAACAAGAAAGATTTAAGAGTGGTAAAATAAAGAATTTATTTCCAAAAACTAAATTGATAATGCATGTACCAAAGCTAATAAACTTACATAATATTAAAGGGATAAGCTTTTTTAAATATTTTAAAAAAAGTTTAATTTGAATCC
>Ga0306868_1000255_pt1 | contig 38392 bp, 32 predicted proteins | sample AntRauTorckE6832_FD_190411 | JGI IMG/M metagenome (GOLD analysis project Ga0306868, IMG submission 190411) | Saline lake microbial communities from Rauer Islands, Antarctica - Metagenome Torckler E6 #832 (v2) (version 2) | ecosystem: Environmental > Aquatic > Non-marine Saline and Alkaline >... | reverse complement strand
TATTTCCCAGTGTTTAACGAGTGAAAGGAACTCCTCGACTCGCTTCTAAGAGGTTCACCATCCAGGCGAAGCCAGAACACCCCCTGAATAGCTAATTTCTTTTTAGCATTATTATTATAACGCAAAGGTCAGGAAATGTCAAATTATTTTTTAAAACAAGTTTTCTGGTTCTTCATCTTTTTTCAAGCAGTTTAATTAATCTAATAAAGAGATATTTATTTAGTAATCTCCTTTTTGACGGCGTCTAAATGCTTTTTCCATTTCCCGCTGAGCAGTCTTTTTAGCAATATCTCTTCTCTTATCATGCTGCTGTTTACCCTTAGCTACAGCAAGTTCCACCTTGCAGATATTTTTCTTTAAATATAAAGTCAGGGGCACCAGAGTATAACCCTTTTGGGTTGTATAACCAATTAGTTTTCTGATCTCATTTTTATGAAGCAGAAGTTTTCTTCTTCTTTCCGGCTCATGGTTATAACGATTACCCTCTTTATAAGGGCTGATATGCATATTATGCAGATAAACCTCTCCCTCCTGTACCAGGGCAAAACTATCCTTTAAGTTAACTCTATGATTTCTAATTGACTTTATCTCTGTACCTTGAAGCTTGATCCCCGCTTCATAGGTTTCTTCTATATAAAAATCATGTCTGGCTTTTTTATTTTTTGCGATAACTTCAATATCTTTATCTTTAGCCACAACTACCACATCCTTAAGCTTATATTTCTCTTAATCATTTTTTTCTATTAATTCAAAATCTAATTCTCTTTCATCTCTATTAACTTTTGTAACTTTGATTCTAACTTCATCACCGATTCTATAGATCTTTTTAGTTTTTTCTCCAATAAGATGATATTTTTCTTCATCATAATGATAATAATCATCACGAAGATTTTTGATATGCACCAGACCTTCTACAGTGTTTTCCAGTTCAATAAACATTCCAAAACCGGTAATTCCACTGATAATACCTTCAAACTCCTCACCAATCTTATCTTCCATAAATTCAATCTTTTTAAGATCAACCGAATCCCTCTCTGCATCCATTGCTCTTCTCTCCTGCAGTGAACAGTGGTCAGCAATTTTAGGCAGTTCGTTATCCAGCTCATCCTGGCGCTCATCACTTAAATAACCGGCTGTAATAGTTTCTTTAATGATTCGATGAGCTGTTAGATCAGGGTAACGTCTAATAGGAGAAGTAAAATGACTGTAATGAGTAATTCCCAGACCAAAATGACCTATATTTTTCTCTGAATATACTGCTTTTTTGAGTGAGCGCAGCATTACTGTTTCAATTATTTTCTCTTCCTTTGTATCCCTTACATCTTCTAAAATCTCCTGCAGAGCACGAGGATGGACTCCGTTTTTGACTCCTTTTAAACGGTAACCAAAGTTATGAATAAATTCATTAAACTGCTGCATCCTATCCAGATCTGGTTCTTCATGGACTCGATAAATAAAGGGCATCTCACGCCAGGACATCTCAGCCGCAACAATTCTGTTGGCAGCAATCATAAACTCTTCAATTAACTCTTCTGCTTCTCGGTGATGTCTTTTCTTTAAATTAATGGGATGACCCTGATCATCAAGCTCTACCTTAACTTCTGTAAAGTTAAAGTCCATACTTCCCTCTTGAAAACGGTTGTGGCGCAGTCTTTTTCTTAAATCATTCATTATCTCCAGTTCTTCTACAAAATCATTGTACTTATCCTGGTCTGGACTCTGACCATTTTCTAAGATATTTTGCACATTATCATAAGTAAGGCGATGATTAGAATTTATAACTGATTTAGTAATTTTATGATCAACTATCTCCACACCATTTTTTCCATGCAGCTTATATTCTATAAAGACAGACATAGTTAAGCGGTCAACCTGAGGATTCAAACTGCAGATTCCATTTGAAAGTTTTTTAGGCAGCATTGGAATTACCCGATCAACTAAATAAATACTGGTCGCTCGAGAATAAGCTTCATTATCCAATGGACTATCCTCAGTTACATAATGACTTACATCAGCAATGTGAACTCCCAATCTATAAAGATCATTACTCAATTTTTCTATAGATACTGCATCATCTAAATCTTTGGCATCTGCCCCATCAATAGTAACCAGTTTTAAATCTCTTAAATCTTCCCGCTCATCATCTTTTTTTACTGTCTCTTCACTTACCTGATCTGGAATATTTTCAATCTGCTTTAAAACTTGACTTGGAAACTCTCCCGGTAAGTCAAGCTGACGAATTATCGCCTCAATATCAACCCCAGCATCATCTTTATTACCCAGAATCTCAATAATTTCTCCCTCAGGATTTCTATTTTTTTCCGGCCAGCGGGTTATTTTTGCTACAACCTTCTGTCCATTTTCAGCATCATTTAAAGCTTCCGGTGGAATAAAGACATCATTACAGATTCTTTTATTATCTGGAATTAAAAAACCGTAATTTTTATATTTTTCTAAATTACCAACTATTTCTTTGTTAACTCTCTCCACAATTTCTGCAACTTCTCCTGCCTGACTTTTACCACGATTTGAATGAACAGGACGCACAAAAACCTTGTCATTGTGCATTGCTCCATTCATATTGGCTGAAGAAATATAAACATCTTCTTTTTCTGGATCATCTGGAATTAAAAAAGCATTTCCAGAAGCAATTTTTTCGATTCGACCTCCGATTAAATTAAATTTTTCCGGTACCCCATATAAACCTTTTGAGTTTTTGAAGATTTGACCTGACTTAATTAAATCATCCAGAAGATCTGAAAAAATCTGCTGCTGATCTTTTGCTATCTCAAATTCCTTGAAAATTTCTTCTTTTGTTAGAGGACGATGAACATCCTCTCTTAGTTTTTGTAATAATTCACTACGAGCACTCATAATAATCATCCCCAATCCTTTTGATAATTCTTAGCCGTTACCAATTAATTTATTAATCTTAAAACTCTATATTTAAAGTCCTAAATCATCAGAAATATTCTGCATAGCATTTAATGAAAGATCTATAAATTCTTTTAACTCTAAATCCATTTCCTTACAGGAGGCAATTACATCGCGATCAGCACCTTTAGCGAAAGAGCTGTCCCCATAACGATTTAAAATGAATTCTGTATCCAGTGCTTCTAATTTTTTCTCAGGGTGAATTAATGCCGAAGCAACAATTAAACCGGTTAAGGGATCAGATGCATATAAAGCTTTAGCCATTAAAGTTTTTCGCGGCAGCTCGTGCATCCCGTTATGTGCTCTCACAGCATCAACTATTTTTGCTTCCATTTCCATTTCCTTGAGCATATCTGCACCAATTTGACTGTGTTTTTCCGGTTTGTCTGCAGTTTGTTCATAATCAATATCATGCAGCAAACCTGCCAACCGCCATTTCTGCTCATCTTTATCAAAATAATCAGCCAGCTCAGCCATTACAGCTTCTACCGCCAGACAATGTTTGCGCAGATTCTTCTGCTTAATCTTTTCCTGCATCAATTCAAGTGCTTCTTCTCTCTGCATAATAACTCCTCCTTTTAAAAATCTTAAACTTTTAGTTATATTCCAAAGCAAAGTTAACTTTAAGCTTCAATAAATTTAGCTTCTGCCTTTGCTTTCAAGTTTCCCTTTTCATCAAAAATTTCTGCCTGAGTATAGTGCACAACGACAATAGAACTTTTTTTAGAACTCTTATATTTTCCAATTAACTTTAACTTTTCTCCGATTTCTATTGCTTTTCTGTATCTGATATTCAACTCGGCAGTAAAAGCTTTAATCCCCTTAAATCCGATTACATGTGCCATTGCTTCATCCAGTAAAGTGGCCGTTAAACCGCCGTGGATGATTCCCTTATAACCCTGATGATATTCTTCTGGTATAAATTCTGCCTGAACTTTATCTTCAGTAACTTCTTCAAATTTCAGAGCTAAAGAAATAGGATTATTTTCTCCACAGGCAAAACACATTCCATCTTCAACTTCCGGCATTAAATCACTACCTTTCTATCAAAAAAACCCTCCCAGCAGCATCAACTACAAGGAGGGTGATTAATCCTTTACTACTATTATAATTTTACATGAATAAAGGAGCAAATACAAGTGAAACAATAGTCATTAATTTGATTAAGATATTTAAGGATGGACCAGATGTATCCTTAAATGGATCTCCTACTGTATCACCAACAACTGAAGCAGCATGGGTATCTGTACCCTTACCACCAAAAGCTCCTGATTCAATATATTTTTTAGCATTATCCCAGGCTCCACCGGAGTTAGCCATCATAATAGCTAAGAGTACACCGGAAGAAAGCGCTCCACCTAAAAGACCACCAAGTGCCTGTACATCCCAGAGTCCAACTACCACTGGAACAACTACTGCTAAAAGACCTGGTAAAATCATTTCTTTTAAAGCAGCTGTTGTAGAAATATCAATACATTTTCTGTGGTCAGGTTTTTGAGTACCTTCCATAATCCCTGGCATTTCTTTAAACTGTCTTCTTACCTCTTCGATCATTTCTCCTGCAGCCTTACCTACAGCCTCCATAGTAATCGCGGAGAATAGGAACGGAAGCATAGCTCCGAGGAAGAGTCCAATAATAACCTGAGGATTAGTTAAAGAAATTGACTCTAAACCAACTGCCTGTGAGAAAGCTGCAAATAATGATAATGCTGTTAAAGCAGCAGAACCAATTGCAAAACCTTTACCCATCGCAGCTGTTGTATTACCAACTGAATCTAATTTATCTGTAATGTCTCTAACTGAAGAATCCAGCTCTGCCATTTCGGCAATTCCACCGGCATTATCAGCAATGGGTCCATAAGCATCAACGGAAAGTGTAATACCTGTTGTAGAAAGCATACCAACAGCAGCCATTGCAATACCATAAAGGCCAGCAAAATTATAAGCTAGGTAAATAGCAGCTGTGATAACTAAAATGGGAAGTGCTGTACTTCTCATACCAACAGATAAACCACTAATTATGTTAGTTGCGGTACCAGTCTGTGACTGACGGGCAATATGTTTTACAGGCCCATAATGTTCGGAAGTATAATATTCAGTTATTCTACCTATTAAAGTTCCGGCAATTAAACCAGAAATGATTGCTATAAAAATACCAACCTGACCGGTTAAAGAAGTTACTAAAAAGTAAGCTCCAAGAATTGTAATTCCGGCAGCACTCATGGTTCCTCTTTCTAAAGCCTTAGCAGGATTTCCACCTTCTTTAGATCTTACAAAACGAGTACCAATAATTGAAGCAATGATTCCTAAAGCTGCAATTAACATTGGCAGTAAAACATGATCAACACTTAAAGCTGCTCCTAAAGTCATAGCAGCAACTATTGACCCAACATATGATTCGAATAAGTCTGCTCCCATACCGGCAACATCACCAACATTATCACCAACATTATCGGCGATAACAGCAGGGTTGCGGGGATCATCTTCTGGAATTCCAGCTTCTACCTTACCAACTAAGTCAGCACCAACATCAGCAGCTTTGGTATAAATACCACCACCAACACGGGCAAATAAAGCAATAGAACTGGCTCCAAAAGCAAAACCTCTAATAAATTCTACATTATGAGAAAAAAACATATATAAAATTCCAAGACCTAAAGTTCCTAAACCAACAACAGACATTCCCATTACTGTTCCACCAGAAAATGCAACTTTTAGTGCAGCATTTAATCCTGATTTAGCAGCATGAGTTGTTCTAGCATTTGACTGAGTTGCTATCTGCATACCAATAAATCCAGCTAAAGCAGAGAAAAATGCACCTAAAATAAATGAAGCTGCATACTGCCAGCCTAAACTAGGTACTACAGCCATTATTACAGCTACAACTGCAACAAATACTGAAAGCATCCTGTATTCACGGCCTAAGAATGTCATAGCTCCCTCATTGATTGCATCTGATAACTCTGCCATTCTTTCTGTTCCCATACTTTCTTTTTTAACTTTTCCAGCAAGAATAAAAGCGAAAATCAACGCGATTATACCTGCTAACGGTGTATAAAAATTCATGCACCAACCTCCTTATTAATTTATATTTTTTATATGCTAATTTTAATTTAGCATCTTATCTGGTATATATTGCATTCAAAGTTTTTAAAAATCCCCTATAAACATTAGATGACTATTCATTAATAATAACTAAACCCCTGTTTGTCAATAACTATTAATTACTTAATTATGAAGTTTAAAATATAGCTAAAATCAGAGAATTAATCATAAATAATACTGCTGCTACTGTTGTTGCCTTACTAATCTTAGCTTCCATCTTCTTTCCTGATTTACCAAAAAAAGTTGTAGCACCACCATCAATTGCTCCAGATAACCCGGCACTCTTACCAGACTGCAGTAAAACCCCAACAATGACTCCAATAGCTATAATAAAATGTAAAACTTTAAGGGCAAACATTTTAATCTCACCTCCAGTAGTTAAGTAAAATATTGCTAGATATCCATTATTCAACACAGCTTTAATTTTAACATACTAAAGAAAAAAAAACAATAATTTAGACAAGAAAAACCTTTTTTAAATTAGAAATTAATTTCCTGACTGCTAAAAATTGAAGAAGACATCCTTATATAATCAATATTCTATAAAAAATATAATTGAAGATGCCTTCTTAATTAATTTAGTTTTTAGTTATCCTAGATTTGTTCTTCTAGTTCTGAACGATCTATACCTTTAATCTTAGCCAGTACTATCTCTCTAAATGAAGTTAATAATGAATAAAAGATTGGGATTATAAACAAAGTTAAGAAAGTAGCAAAGGTTAAACCACTGATTACTACAACTGCAATCGGCTGGGCCAGCTCTCCACCGTCTCCTCTACCTAAAGCAAGTGGAATTAAACCCAGTATTGTAGTCAAAGCTGTCATCATTATTGGTCTTAATCTAACTGCAGCTGCCTCTAGAATAGCTGTGTTTTTCTCCTGTTTTTCTCTTCTTAGATGGTTTATATAATCCACCATTACAATAGCGTTATTAACTACTATTCCAGCCAGAGTAATTAAACCAATTAGAGAAGCAACCGATAAAGTACTCCCTGTTATATAAATACCAAGTATTACTCCAATAACAGCAAGTGGAACCGTGAACATGATTATTAATGGATGAATTAATGACTCAAACTGAGAAGCCATAACCATATAAACTAAGACTATCGCCAGCAAAAATGCAAAGCCAAGACTTCTAAACGAACTCTGCTGATCCTGGAATTGACCTTCATAACTAAATTCATAGCCTTCTGGCAGCTCAATATTTTCACTTAAACTGTTCTTAATTCTCTCAACTGCTGTTCCTAAATCTAGATTGAATAAATCTGAATTGATTTCTGCATATCTTTCCTGATCAATTCTTAAAATCTGATTTGGTCCAGTCTCAACTGTTAGCTCAGAAAATCTCTTAAGCGGTATTTGAACTCCACCAGGAGCGATAATATTCAGATTGGAAAGCTGAGAAACAGTATTCAGGTCACTTTGCTGCAGCTGTACTCTAATATCATATTCATCTCCACCAACCTCATAACGGGTAGCCACACTTCCGCTAACTGCTGTTCTTACAGTGCTGGCAACCTGGCTGGCGTTTAAACCAAATTGGCTGGCTAAAGATCTATTAAATTGAATTCTTAGTTCAGGTCTTCCTTCTTCAAAACTGTCACTGATATCTCTTAAGCCTTCAATATTTGCCATTTCTTCTCGAGCTCTGGCTGTATAATCTTCTAAAACAGCCAAATCATTACCCTTTAATTTAATATTAATCGGTTTTCCTCCACCAGGACCAAAACCACTCTGGGTACTGACCTGAAAATTAACATCCGGTAAAGATAAACTCTGTCTAACTTCTTCCATTACCTGATTAGTACTTCGAGTTCTTTCAGAAAGTTCTTTCATTAAAACTGTAATATTACCGGCATCACTACTGGTGCTAGTTCCCATCATATCAGCTGAACCAACACTGCTGAAAACAGTTTTAACCTCTGGAATAGTTGAAAGCACATTTTCTATATATTGTGCTGCATTATCACTTTCAGCCAGAATTGTACTTGCTGGCAGATCATAGGAAATTGTAAACATCCCTTGGTCAGAAGTCGGTAAAAATTCTGTTCCAATCGAGGGTACTAAAGCAATACTGCCTGCTAATAAAACAACCAGAATCAAAACAATTATCCAGCGGTGATTTAGAGAAAAGCCCAGCATTCTCTTATAATTGCGGGTTATAAATCCCTGTTTGCTTTCTCTATTTAAATCTTTCTGACTTACTTTTAAGAAAGTAGAAGCAAGCATTGGAATTAAAGTTAAAGCAACTGCCAGTGAGGCAAATAAAGAAAAACTTACTGTCAGAGCCAGCTCTTTAAATAATCTAGCTGCAATTCCTTCCACAAAAAATACCGGCAGGAATACAACAATTGTTGTCATGGTTGAAGCAGTAATTGCCATTCCAACTTCAGAGCTTCCTTCTTTAGCAGCTTCAATTTTACCCACACCCATGCTCCGGTAACGGTAAATATTTTCGAGCACCACTATAGCATTATCCACCAGCATTCCAACACCTAAAGCCAGTCCACCAAGTGAGATAATATTAATATTTAAGTCCGCAAAAAACATCAGCATAAAAGTTGCAATTATAGAAACTGGAATTGCTGTTGCAATTACAATTGTACTTCTAATATTTCTTAAGAAAATAAATAAAATCAACACTGCTAAAAGTCCACCAATAACAGCATTTCTCTGCACACTTTCAATAGCCTTTTCTATAAAATCTGATTGGTCCATGGCAGTAATAATATTTAAATCATCATATTCATTTTTTATTTTTTCAATCTCAGCTTTAACTCTATTGGCAGTCTGTACAGTATTAGCGTCAGTCTGTTTCTGAATCGAAAGCCCTATACTAGAAGCACCATTTACTCTGGAGATGGTGCTTCTTTCTGCATAAGTATCCCTAATGACTCCTATATCAGATAGTTTAACTGTTGAACCGCTTCCTGTTGGAATATTAATATTTCTAATATCATCCAGGTTATCAAACTTACCCATAGTCCGAATTAAAAGGTTTCTATCTCCCCGCTGAATATCACCAGCAGAAACATTAACATTTTCCTGGGCTAAAATTCCATTAACTTTAGCAAAGTCAATCCCGTAATTATATAATTTATCTCCCTCTAATGAGATCAAAATTTCTCTAGTTAGTCCACCGTCTAAACTAACCTGAGCCACTCCTGGAAGTCTTTCTAAGCGAGGAGCAATGTTATCCTCGACTTCGGTTTTTAACTCTGCCAGATTCTGTTCTCCAGTTACACCGAAACTTAAAATCGGAAACTGTGCCGGATCAAATTTAAAAATTAAAGTATCATTTGCCTCATCCGGCAGAAATCCACTGATTAAATCAATCTGCTGCCTTAAATCCAAAACAGCAAAATCCATATCGGTTCCCCATTCAAATTCTACTACTATTGTCGACTGGCCTGTATCAGAAGTTGAAGACACTGATTTAACACCGGTAACTCTAGAAACCGAACTTTCAATTGGTTTGGTAATTAAATTTTCAATTTCTTCAGGTCCAACTCCGGAATAAGAAGTTACTACAGCTGCTCCCGGAAAAGTTACATCAGGATATAAATCTACCTTTAGTCTTGTAAAAGAGATGATTCCGATTAATACGATAAGCAGAACTATCATTGAAGTCGTTATTCTTCTGGATATAGAAAAATTTGAAATTTTCATTAGTTAATCACCTCAACTTCTTCTCCATCATTAAGGCGATTTTGGCCTCTGGTAATAACCTGATCATTTTCTTCTAGACCAGATACTACTTCTACTAAATTATCTGATACAATCCCAATGATGACATATTTTCTAACTGCCTTATTATCTTCTACAGTATAAACATATGGGGCTCTGGAATCAAAATTAACAATTGCTGAAATCGGAAGCACAAGTGTATTTTCAGCAGACTGAACACTAAAAACTGCATCTCCAAACATACCCGGCTTTATATTGTGGGCTGAATTATCCAGCAGCATCTTTACGGGGAAGCTCTTACTTGCCTGATCTGCCTCTGGACTTATGGTCTCAATTTCTGCAGTCAGCTCTTCATCTTTAATAGCTTCTGGAATTATTCTAACCTGGTCACCTTCTTTTAGTCTGCTCATTGTGGCAGCAGTCACTGACACTTCCAAATAAAGCTGATCTACATCAATTACAGTGATTATCGGCTGTCCGGGAGAAATTATTTCCCCTTCTTCTGTTCTAACTGCTGAAACAATACCTTTTATAGGACTTTTAACAATAGAATTTTCAAGGCTTAAATTTGTCTGTTCTAAGCCGGCTTCTGTCGATTTGACCTGGGCCAGACTTGCATTCAACTGCTCCTGAGTTGCACCTTTTTTAACCTGCTCTAAATTTGCTTCTGCAACTGCCAGACCAGCTTCTGCAGATTTGACCTGACTGCGGGCACTTTCCAGCTGCTGTTTCAGTTGAGTTGGGTTATTAAAAGTCTGTTCTGTTAAATCATAACTCTGCTTGGCAGTATTTAGACCTATTTTTGCCTGTTCCAGACCAATCTGAGCTGAATTAAGGGCTGACTTAGCATTTTTATACTGACTTTCTGCACCCTCAAACTGCTTTTCTGTAATTACTTTTTCTTCAAATAGATATTGCATTCTTTGATATTCACGCTCTGCCTGTTCAAAATTAATTTCTGTCTGATTATAACTTTCACGGGCACTTGCAAGCTGCTGCTCGGCATTGGCCAGCTGACTTTCAGCAGAAGTTAACTGTTGTTTTAAATTAATTTTATCTTTGAACATTTCTTCCATTAATTCTAGATTAGATCTGGCACCTTCTAAAGATGCCTGGGCCTGTTCATATGAGGCCTGGGCTCTATTTAATTCTTCCTGGCTGGCTCCATTTTTAAGCTGCTGATAATTTGCTCTGGCAGCCTCTAAAGAAGCTTTAGTCTGTTTTAGCTGAATATTTAACTTATCCTGATTTAAGTGTAATAAATCCTGATCTGCTTCTACTCTATCTCCCACTCTAACTGTAATTTGATCAACAATTCCTCCCAGTTCTGTAGGGATATTTACCTTTTTAAAGGCAGAAAAATTACCGGTTATTCTATCCATAATAGAAATTTCTGTTCTTTCTGGAGTAGTTGTTTCTACCGGTGCCTGTGCTGATACATTAATAGATAGAAAGCTTAAAATCAATAATAAAATAATTGTCTTCTTCATTTATATCACATCCTTAAATAATTCACTGATTCTGCCTGTATTATATAGTAGCTTATAAAGATTGACTTCGTAATTGTATTCTGCCTGCAAGAGAGAAATCTGAGCCTGTTTATAGGAGGTCTGGGCATTAATTACATCAATGTTAGTGCCAATTCCAGCCTGATAACTTTTATTGGTCAGCCCTAAATTTTCTTCTGCGTTTTCTAAAGAAAGCTGTTCTAAATTAATCATTTCATCTAAATGTTTGAGAGATAATAAAGTATCTTCAATTTCTATTCTAATTGATTCTTCTAAATCAATTTTTGAGTTCTGAAGATTACTGGCTTCAATTTCTTTTTTCTCTTCATTCAGATTTGCTTTCCCTCCATCATAAAGTGGGATTGAGCCACTTAAAGTTATATTCCAGCTGCCATCACTGAAATCAAGTTCTGAACCCTGCCAGTTATAAGAACCGTTTAAAGAAATTTGAGGTCGATAGGGATTACCCTCCAGCTCTTTCTGTTTCTGAAGCATTTCTTGATTAATATTTAAAGACTTCAGTTCAGCTCTATTTTCTAAAGCAATATTAATTAATTTATCCAATTCAGTTTCTGGATTTGGATTTTTCTCCGGTGTTGAAACTGTATAGTTCTTACTGCTGTCGCCTAAAAGCTGAGCTAGACGTTTACGAGCAATTTGCAGCTGATTTTGAGCCGCTATCAGATCTTCTTCTGCCTTCCGCTGTTCGATCTGAGTCTGTAATAAATCCTGTCTCAAACTTGTACCTGCTTCATAATTAACCTTAACTATTCGAAGATGCTCATTCACAACTTCCAGGGCATTTCCTCTAATTTCAACCATTCCCTGAGCCTGCAGCACTCCATAATAGGACTGAATCAGATTGAAAAGACTCTGATCAAACTGTTTTTGATATTCAATTCTGCTCATTTCCAGTCCGAGTTCAGAGATGTTTTTTCCAATTCTGACTCGCCCACCTAAATAAAGCGGCTGATTGAGTGAAAGAGATGTACTGTAAGTCTCAGTATTTGGGATCATAAATTCAGAAAGTGGATTTGTTGGATCAGCTTCTTCTTCCTTTCTTCTTGTATAAGATGACTGCAGATTTGCTGTCGGATAATAACCTCTACCGCTAAGATCAACATCCTTACCCGCTTTTTCTATATTCTGACGGCTGTTCTGCAGCTGTCTGTTGTTTTCCAATAGAATCTCTGCTGCCTCAGTTAAAGAAATTTCTTCCTGAGCTGCTGCAGTCAGTGGAAAAAGAATAATAAATAATAATGTTACTAATATTAAAACTAAAAATTTTGATTTTTGCATTCTTAAACCTCCTTTGAAATTCCGTACATAATAAAGTCATAAATAAAATCAACATCCTCTTTAATACTATCAAAATTATAATATAATTCCTGAGAATTAGTATTAAAAATCAGGGTCAATATCATCACTGCTGTATTATGGGAATCATCTGTTTTGATTGTTTCTTCTTTAATACCCTGTTCAATTACAAGTTTAATTACATTAATTGCAGATTTATGTCTTTCAATCATTTTTTTCTGAAAATCACTGCTGATCAGCTGAATATTATTCTGAAGTATATTTCCCATTTTTAAATTTTCAGCCAGCATTTTAACACTAAAGTTTATGATTTCATATATCTTTGCTTCTGCTTTTAATTTATCTGACTGAATTTTTTCGTAATTTTCATGGAAATAATCAAGTCCAGCTAAAACTAATTCTCTAAATAAATCTTCTTTACTATCAAAATGCCAGTAGAGTGTCCCTTTACTTACTCCAGCTTCTTCAGCGATCATCGACATTGAAGTTGCATGATAATTATTTATTGAAAACATATTTAAGGCTGCTTCTAATATTTCTTCCCTGGTATCTTTGGCCATAAAATCCTCCTCTCGACTAACCGGTCAGTATAGAGTTATTATATTTAATTTGAGCAATAAAATCAAGTAATTTAGTTTACAATCTGCTAAAAAAATAATTTAATCACTAAAACTATAAAAGCATGGGATTGAGATCAGAAAAGAAAATCTAGCTGCTTCTTTTCTATTTAATCCCTGAAATATTGAGGCAGCAATTGTGGTTCCAGATCTTGAAATACCAGGAATTATTGCTCCTCCCTGTGCTATTCCGACTAATAATGGCTGCCATAATTTTAACTGCTTTATTTCTTTGTCACCTGAATTGATTTTTTCTGTAAAATATAATATTGTTCCTGTAATAATCAACATCAAAGCTGTTAAAAAAGAATTAGAGAATAGATTTTCAAAAAAATCTTCAAATAATATACCAATTATGCCTGTTGGAATAATTGCAATTAAAATGTAAAAGATCTCTTTGCGTTTCTTTTTCTTAAATAAAATCATCTCTTTAATATCCCGCCAAAAAATAATGAAAATTGGTAACAGGGTTCCAATATGTAAGACTACATTAAATAAAAGTTGATTTTCTTCAATCTCCAAAAAATGTTGAATTATTACTAAATGCCCTGAGCTACTTACTGGAATAAATTCTGTTAACCCCTGTATTAATCCTAAAAATATTGCCTGAAATGTATTCAATTAGACCTCTCCCTTTATTATATTTGTATTATCTAAATAATATAATATCAAAGCAAATAATCAACCTATCAAAAGTTAGGTTTTATAGTTTAATTTATCCTGTTCAATAATTCAAAGCTATTAATAGCGCACTAGTTAACTGGTACACTGTTAGTATAATTCTATATTTAGGTTTTGTCAAGAGGTTTTTTATAATAAATAAAAAAAGGACCAAGCAGAGAATAAACTCTACCTGGTCCTTTGGTTAAACAAATTTATTTAATTAAATCAATTTTACTTAAGGCTAAAGAATGCTTCTTTACCTGCATACTGAGCTGCATCTCCTAAGCTTTCTTCGATTCTTAGAAGCTGGTTATACTTAGCAACTCTTTCGGAACGTGCAGGAGCACCAGTTTTAATCTGACCTGTATTCATTGCTACAACAAGATCAGCAATTGTTACATCTTCTGTTTCACCTGAACGGTGAGATACAACAGAAGTAAATCCTGCTCTTGTAGCCATCTTAATTGTATCTAAGGTCTCAGTTAAGGAACCAATCTGGTTAACCTTAATTAAGATTGAGTTAGCACTTTCTTCTTCAATACCTCTGCTTAATCTTTCTACATTAGTAACAAAGAGGTCATCTCCAACAATCTGCAGACGATCACCAAGTCTTGCAGTCATCTTAGCCCAACCTTCCCAGTCATCTTCAGCAAGACCATCTTCAATTGAAATAATTGGATACTTGTCAATTAACTCTGCATAGAAATCAATCATTTCTTCAGAAGTTTTTTCTACACCTTCTCCAGCAAGTACATATTTACCATCTTTATAAAATTCAGTTGCAGCTGGATCAAGTGCGATATAGAAGTCATCACCTGCTTCATAGCCTGCCTTTTCAATAGCTTCTACAATTACCTGTAGAGCTTCTTCGTTGGATCCTAAGTCAGGTGCAAATCCACCTTCATCACCAACACCAGTACCCAGTTCTTTTTCCTGCAGCACTTTCTTTAAGTTGTGATAAACTTCTGCACCCATCTGTAGAGCTTCACGGAAGCTTACTGCACCAACAGGCATAATCATAAATTCCTGTAAGTCTACATTGTTATCAGCATGTTCTCCACCATTTAAAATGTTCATCATTGGTACTGGAAGAGTTTTAGCATTCATTCCACCAATATAGTTATAAAGGAAAGTTCCTGTAGCTTCTGCTGCTGCTTTAGCAACTGCCATTGATACACCTAAGATAGCATTGGCTCCTAATTTACCTTTGTTGTCAGTACCATCTAATTCGCGCATCAGGTTATCAATATCAATCTGCTCTCTGACATCATAACCAATCAGTTCAGGTGCAATTACTTCATTAATATTTTCAACTGCATCTAAAACACCCTTACCCAGATAGCGGTCTCCACCATCTCTTAATTCTACAGCTTCGTACTGACCAGTTGAAGCTCCAGAAGGAACAGCAGCTCTACCCATTACACCATCTTCTAGTACTACTTCTACCTCTACAGTTGGATTACCGCGTGAATCTAAAATTTCTCTTGCATAAACATCTACAATTGTTGTGTTCAACATTATTAATTGACCTCCTTATAATTTTACAGTGAAACTCTTTTTAATTTATATTTTAGCAGAGACAGCAGAAACTGCCTCTGCTGATTAATTATTTAATTTCTGAATAGATTAAGCTTTATTAAATTTTTTTAAGCAGATCTACTCATTATCTATAATTAATGATTCTCCAGTCATTTTTTCTGGTTTTTGAATTCCCAGAATTTCTAACATTGTTGGAGCTAAATCAGCTAATTTACCAGAAGCTATACCTTTATTTTTTGGTCCACCTACATAATAGAGTGGAACAATATTTGAAGTATGAGCTGTGAATGGAGAACCATCATCTTCCTTCATTTTTTCTCCATTACCGTGGTCAGCTGTGATTAAAGCCTGGCCACCTTTATCAATAATAGCAGGAATGATCTTAGATAAGCAGTCATCCACAGTTTCTACAGCTTTAATAGCTGCATCCATATAACCTGTATGTCCAACCATATCAATATTAGCATAGTTTAGAATAATCACATCATATGCTTCTGCTTCAATTTTTTCTAAAAGCTTATCTGTCAACTCATAGGCACTCATTTCCGGCTGCATCTCATAGGTTGCAACCTGGGGTGAAGGAATTAAAATTCTATCTTCACCTTCGTTAGGCTCTTCAACTCCTCCATTAAAGAAGAAAGTTACATGAGCATATTTTTCAGTTTCAGCAATTCTCAGCTGTTTTAATCCTTCACGGCTTAAAACCTCACCCAGCCCATCTTCGATTTCAACTGGCTCAAAAGCAACAGGTAAATCGAATTCTTCATCATACTCTGTCAAAGTGACATAATATAAATCCTCTGGGTGTTCTGGAGCGCGCTCAAAACCATCAAAGCCATCAATAGTTAAAGCCTGAGTGATCTGACGAGCTCTATCAGCTCTGAAGTTAAAGAAAATTACTGAATCATGGTCATTCATGGGCCCTACAGCTTCACCATTTTCGGTGATTACTGTTGGTACAACAAATTCATCTTCCACATCTTCTGCATATGATGCTTCTACAGCTTTTACTGCATCTTCAGCTTTATTTCCTTCTCCGAGAACTAACATATCATAGGCTTTTTTGGTTCTCTCCCAGCGGTTATCACGGTCCATAGTATAATAACGACCACTGACAGTTGCAATTTTACCGGTTCCTACATGATCCAGCTCTACCTGCAGTTCTTTTAAATATCCAGTACCACTGGAAGGTGGAGTATCTCTACCATCTAAGATTGGATGGATATATACTTTTTCTAAGCCAGCTCGATCAGCCATCTCAATTAAGCCAAAGAGATGTTTGATATGGCTGTGTACACCACCATCAGATAGAAGCCCAATTAAATGCAGTGCACCATCATTTTCTTTAGCATGGTCTACGGCTTTTTTGAGTGCTTTATTTTCCAGTAGATGTTTTTCTTCAACAGCTTTATTAATTCTTGTAAAATCCTGATATACTATGCGGCCGGCACCAATATTTAAGTGACCAACCTCAGAGTTACCCATCTGACCATCCGGGAGGCCTACTGCTTCTCCTGATGGCTTTAAGATTGAATGTGGATACTCTTTGTTTAATTTATCTAAGAAAGGAGTATCTGCCTGATAGACAGCATTTCCTTCTGCATTTTCGTTTATTCCCAGCCCATCTGCAATAATCAGGGCCAGTGGTTTAGGTCTTGCCATAATAATCCTCCTTATAACTAACTTACTTATTTACTTATAGATTTCGGCAGTTTTTAAGATAATCTCAGAGAAAGAACCCGCTTCTAAGCTGGCTCCACCAACTAAAGCACCATCAATCTCTTCTTGAGCCATAATTTCTTCTACATTATGTGGTTTAACACTACCGCCATATTGAATTCTAATCTTATCAGCAGCATTTGGATATTCTTTTCTGATATTATCTCTGATGATTCCAATTACACGATTAGCTTCCTCAGCCGAAGCAGTCTCTCCTGTACCAATTGCCCAGATTGGTTCATAGGCAATTACTAAATCTGCAACCTCTTCTTCACTTAATCCAGCCAGAGCAGAATCAACCTGGAAGTTAACCTTTGCTTCAATTTGATCAGCTTTTCTTTCTTCTAATGTTTCTCCTACACAGACAATTGGCTTCACACCATGAAAAAGTGCAGAAAGAACTTTTTTATTTACTTCATAGTCGCTTTCTCCAAAGATTTCTCTTCTTTCGGAATGACCAACAACAGTATATTCAATACCACTATCAGCCAGCATCTTTGCAGAAATTTCTCCAGTATAAGCACCGGAATCTTTCCAGTAAATATTTTCAGCACCTGTAACAATATCACTACCCGCTGCAGCTTCTTTAACTGTTGTTAAACAGAGAGCTGTAGGACAGATACCCATTTCTACATTATCTACACCTTTAACTTTATCTTTTAATTCTGTAATCATCGCTTCAGCTTCTTTAACATTTTTATTCATTTTCCAGTTTCCACAAATAAATGGTTTACGCATTAATATTCCTCCTCAAACTCTGCCAAAGGCAAAGTTTTTGTTTAGAATTTTTTTGAATAATTAATTCTGATGGTTCTAATACTATCTCATGCTTGTTTCTTAGAATTACTCAACATCGTCAAGTGCAGCTACACCAGGAAGTTCTTTACCTTCAAAGAACATCAAGGAAGCTCCACCACCAGTAGAAATATGGCTCATCTTATCTGCTACACCAGCCTGATTAATTGCAGCAGCGGAATCTCCACCACCAATTACTGAATGTGCATTTGATTCAGCCAGAGCCTTTGCTAATTCAACAGTACCGTGAGCAAATTTCTCCATTTCAAATACTCCTAATGGTCCATTCCAGATAACTGTCTTTGCTGTTTTAATAATTTCTTTGTAATTTTCTAAGCTCTTAGGTCCACCACAGTCAAGAACCTGCCAGCCTGCTGGAATTTCGTCTGCAGCTACAATTTGAGTATTTGCATCATTAGAAAACTCATCAGCAATTACAACATCAATCGGAAGTACAATTTCTACTCCCTTTTCTTCAGCCTCAATCATTAATTCCTTAGCCAGCTCAACTTTGTCAGCTTCAACTAAAGAATCTCCAACTTCATAACCTTTTGCAAGTAAGAATGTATTTGCAATTCCACCGGCAACGATTAATTTATCTACTTTATTGATTAAATTTTTGATTACATCAATTTTATCAGAAACCTTAGCTCCACCCATAATTGCCACAAAAGGACTGGCTGGATTTTCCATTACTTCACCTAAGGCATTTAATTCTCTCTGCATTAAGAATCCTGCTGCAGATGGTAAGTATTCTGTAACTCCAACTGTTGTTGCGTGAGCTCTGTGAGCAGCACCAAAAGCATCATTCACATAAAGATCAGCAAGTGAAGCTAACTCTTTTGCGAATTTCGGATCATTTTTCTTTTCTCCAGCATGGAAGCGGCTATTTTCTAAAACAAGAACCTCTCCATTTTCTAAGCTGTCAACAGCTTTTTTAACTTCTTTGCCGATACAGTCATCAGCTTTTTTAACTTCTTTGTTTAATAAATTAGCCAGTTCTTTAGCAACTGGATCCATTTTTAAATCATCTTTAGGCTCTCCACCCGGACGACCAAGGTGAGAAATAAGTAAAACTTTAGCACCTTCTTTGATTAAATACTCGATTGTTGGTAGAGCAGCTTTGATTCTAGTTTTATCACCAACAACACCATCTTTTAGAGGAACATTAAAGTCAACTCTAACTAAGACTTTCTTTCCTTTGAAATCCATATCTTTAAGTGTTTTTTTCATTTTTATACCTCCGTTATTAATTAGCAATTACTAATTGGATCTGACGAGTATTAAAAGTATTTATAAAAATTAAGCAAAAAAATTTGTTTTGTTTAGATTAAAATTTCAGGGGCAGGCTTAAGCCCGACCCTGAAATAATTTTTAATATTAATTACAGCTTTAAGGTTAAGTCTACAACTCTATTTGTGTAACTTAACTCATTGTCATACCAGGAGATAACTTTAACCATGTTGCCATTAACAACCATAGTTGACTGAGCATCAATCATTGAAGATTCGAACTGTCCCATAATATCTCTGGAAACTAATTCTTCTTCAGTGTATCCTAGTACACCTTTCATTTCGCCTTCTGCTTTTTCTTTAAACATTGCATTTACTTCTTCAACTGTTACATCTTTTTCTAAAGTAAATACTCCGTCAACACAAGAACCATTAGGTACAGGTACACGTACAGCCATACCATCAATCTTACCATCTAACTCAGGCAGTACTTTAGTTGTTGCAATAGCAGCACCTGTAGTTGTAGGAATAATATTTTCAGCAGCTGTTCTACCTCTTCTAGTCTTAGCAGCTGGCATATCTAAGATAGCCTGACTTGTTGTATAACCATGAATTGTTGTAATTAGTCCTTTTTCAATTCCAAACTCATCATTTAAAGCTTTAGCTAAAGGCGCTAAACAGTTTGTTGTACAGGAAGCGTTAGAAACGATTAAGTCATCATCACTGAGATCGTCATCATTAACACCAAGTACAATAGTATTATCAATTTCGTCTTTAGCAGGTACTGTTAAAATAACTTTTTTAGCACCAGCTTCAATATGCTGCATTAATTGTTCTTTATGGCGGAATACACCTGTTGATTCAATTACAACATCAATGTTGTTTTCGCCCCATGGTAATTCTGCAGGATCTTTAACAGCAGAAACTTTAATCTTTTTACCATTAACTACTAAGTCACCATCTTTAACTTCTACTGTACCATCAAAACGTCCGTGTACAGAATCATACTTAAGTAAGTAAGCTAAGTTCTCCACATTTACTAAATCGTTAATTGCAACGATTTCGATTTCTTCAGTATCTCTACCTTCTACCAGTCTTAGATATCCTCTACCAATACGTCCAAATCCATTAATTGCTACTCTTTTCATTATTAAATTCCTCCTTATAATATGATGAATCATTTACAAATTAATTTACTAAACAAAGACTTAAAAATTTTGAAAGTTTATAAACTGCTGATTTTAATTTGCCAGCCTGTTTTCGGCCTCACCCCCCTTAAGAGAGATAATTTTTCGGGCTGTAATTTCATCAGTAATTAAAATATCCTGGTATTTTGAAGATACAGCAGAAATTATAGCTTCTGCCTTATTTTCTCCACCTGCAACGACAATTACTTTATTTATTGCCTGCAGGTCATCCAGATTCAAACCAACACTTGTAGTTGAGTAGATTATTTCACCCTGAGAGTTGAAATAAAAACCAAAGGCTTCTCCAACCGCTCCTGCATTAAGAAGATCTCTAATTTCGTTTTCCCCCATCCCCCGGCGACCTGCCATATCTTCAGCAGTTCCTACTCCGTGAATTAAAATGTTGGCCCTTTTTAAAATTTCTAAAGTTTTTTTGATTGTAGGTTCTTTTATTATATGATAAATATTTTCTTCAGCCATATTGTCCGGAATATGCAGCAGATGATAGCTGCCGCCAAGTTTTTTTGCGATTTTAGCAGCAATCGTATTGGCCTGGATTTCAACATCCTCACCAAGTCCACCTCGACCAGGGACTACTGTTACATCTCTGGATTCAGTACTGTAGCTCATTTCAGAAGCCACCTGGGCTAAGGTCGTCCCGCCTGTTACAGCAAGTATATCGCCATTTTTAATTTCCTGCTGCAAAAGTTGTGAGGCCATCCGCCCAATTTCTGCCTTTAAATCTCCGGCTGGAACTGCTCCGTTAACCAGTTTTACTCTTTCTATCCCCAGAATGTTTTCCAGTCTCTTTTCTAAATAACTAATATCTCTTAATTCTTTGATGTACTCATCTAATTCTATCAGAAATTCCTCTCCAATTCTAGTTATCTGAGTACCTGCCGGGGTAATAGTGATAAAAGCATTTTTTTCGAAAAACTCAAGGTCATTACGAATTGTTCTTTCGCTGAGACCCAAAATTCTGGCCAGAGCTCTTCTGCCAATAGGCTGATTATAATAAATACCACGCAAAATATTATATCTTTGTTGGGCTGTCTTTACAATTTCTGGTACAATTTTCTGCTGAATTTTAAACAGTTTATTCATGTTTAACCTCCGAGCTGGAACGTTTTTGTCCAAACGGAACAAAATTGTCCCGATACAGCCAAAAACAAAGCTGATATTTAAATCAGCAGCAATTTTCATATTATTTTTTCAACTTCCAAATATATTATATCATCTTTTGAGATAAAATCAAGTTAAATTTTGAGCAATTTTCTTAATTCTACGCAAACGATGGTTTACTCCTGATTTGCTGAGGTCAATAATCTCTCCTAATTCTTTTAAAGATGCATAAGGATTGGCTCTGCGAACCTCAGCCATCTCCTGTAGTCCAGGACTTAAAGACTCCAGCCCTTCTTTTCTTTCTATGATATCTATATATTCCAGCTGATCCATCGCTGCTGAAACAGATTTTTCTAAATTTGCAGTTTCAAAATTAACCCGACGGTTGACATCATTTTTTAATCCCTTAACAATGTGATCATTTTCCATTTTAAGCATTGCCTGATGAGCTCCAATAATATTTAAAACTTTAACTACCTCTGCGTAACTTTTGAAATAAATGACCTGATTGCCCTTATGTTCAGTCTGATGTGCTTCCAGATCAAATTTAGTCAGTAATATTTTTAAATCTTCAGCCACACTTTCCCGCTCACAGCGAAATTCTAAATGGTATTCACTCTGGGGCCGATTGACTGAACCCCCACCTAAAAATAAACCGCGGAGATAGGCCTGAGATAATTTTCGAGAATCTAAATATTCTCCTTTGATATGAAAGACCAGATTATTGTCTGGAGTTAAAAAGCCAAGCTCTAATAAAAACTCTCTCACACCTGGCTGAGGTGTTACAATAATGTCATAGCTGTGGCTTAAGTTAAATCTTCTATCCTGTCTAACTCTAATTTCAATACTGAAACCAAAACGCTCTTTAATTAAGGAATATATTCTGCGGGCCAAATTTCCATGATATAGTGTTACCTTAACCGCCAAATGTTTATTAGTAATCTGAATTGAGCCATCTATTCTAATTAAAGCAGCAAGTTCAGCCAACTGTTCTGAATAATCGTATTTAGCTTTATGGGTTAAATCTTCTTTAACCTGATCCGTAAAAGACATTTTTATCACCTTTAGTATCTATATTAATTTTTGAAAAAAAGACTTATATTTCAAATCTTTTTAGTCACTTTAGTTATATTTTTTATTCATTCTATAAATCAGTTCAGCCAGTGCCTCAGGATTATGACGCAGATAACTGTCTTTTTTTAAGAGATCTGCTTCGATGATTTTTAGCCCAAGATTTTTTAAGCGCTGATGATCTATTTGAACAGGATAAGCTCCTTCAGCTGCATATTTCTGCCGTAGTTCTGCAGTTCCCTGCTGGTTATTGACCACAATATAGTCGAAAATCCCGCTGCCACAGTGATCAATTATTGCCTGAGCATGATCGGCTGCAGTATAATTATCAGTTTCACCTGGCTGAGTCATTACATTACAAATATATAATTTTAACGCCTTAGTCTTTTTAATTTCTTCTCCAATCCCTTTAACAAGCAAATTAGGTAAGATGCTTGTATAAAGACTGCCCGGGCCAATTATTATTACATCAGCTTTTTCTATCGAATCTTTTACTTCCGGGGTGGTGCTTGCATTTTCAGGATACAAAAAAACCTTATTGATTTTCTTATCGTAAACTGGAATAGCGGATTCGCCCATTCGCTCTTCCTGATCATGATAAACTGCACCCAATTTTATATCTTCATTGGTCGCCGGTAAAACCTTACCTCTGATTGCCAGAACTTTACTGGAGGCTCGAACTGCTTCCTCAAAATCACCCAGAACCTCAGTCATTGCTGCAATATATAAATTACCAAAGTTGTGACCCTCAAGCCCCCCTTCGGATTCAAAGCGGTGCTGAAATAATTTTTCCATTAGAGGCTCTCGATCTGCAAGTGCTACCAGACAGTTACGAATATCTCCAGGAGGTAGTATGCCCATTTCATCTCTTAATCTACCCGAGCTGCCTCCATCATCTGCAACTGTGACGACTGCTGTCAGATTGTCACTATTTTTCTTGAGTCCCCGCAATAGGTTTGAGAGTCCGGTTCCCCCTCCAAAAGCAACAATTTCTGGTCCTTTATTAGAGCGCCTCTTTTCATATAATAAGTCTAAGATTTCGCCATTTGGTGTAATATGAGTATTAAATTCTGACCTTATCTTTAATAAAGAGTAATAGGTTAAAATAATTCCAGCCAGAATCATAAATAGTGAAGTTATTCTCAGCACAAGATTGGCCTGCTGACCAAATAAATCATTTAACCTCAGCAGCAGTTGATTGATTACATAAATACTTAAGTCAAAACCAAATAATGGTGTAATCCCGATACTTATTAAAATAAATCCTAATATTATAACTAAAAACCAACGCTTAACACCTAAACCCGGAAAAAACCATTTTGAGAGATTCATGATTACACTTCCTCTATTTTTCAATATCTCGATGTTCGATATTAATATTAAAATTCTTATCTGTTATAAATTCTGACAGCTTATTAACTGTAGTGACCGAACGATGCTTACCACCAGTACAACCAATTGCAATTGATAAATGACTTTTACCCTCTTTTTTATATTCAGGCAGTAAAAAATCAATCAGACCAAAAAATTTATCATAAAACTTATCAGTTAGAGGCCATTTTAAAACATAATCCTGTACTTCCTGATCATTACCCGTTTTTTCTCTTAAAAAATCTACATAATATGGATTGGGTAAAAAGCGAACATCCATTACTAAATCAGCGTCTCTTGGGGTTCCATATTTAAAGCCAAAAGAAATCAAACTAACATGCAGTAAATTTTTATCCTCTTCAGCCAAAAATAATTGATTAAGTTCTTCCTGCAGTTCTGATATCTTCAATTCTCCAGTATCAATTATTTTAGTTGCTCTTCCCCGCAATTCTTCTAAGAGTTTTCTTTCTCTCTCAATAGCATCCAATATTCTTCCTTCTTCATCCAGAGGATGGCGCCTTCTAGTTTCCTTATACCTTCTAATTAGAACATCATCTGAGGCCTCTAGAAAAAGTATATTATAATTTAAATTCATTTTTTCTATATTTGACAGTTCCTTAAAAAGCTCATTAAAAAACTCTCGTCCCCTGATATCACTGACAAGAGCAATTTTATCTAAGTCTGACTGCAGACATAATTCGGCAAACTTTGAAATTAAAGCTGGTGGTAAATTATCAACACAAAAATAACCCCTATCTTCAAAATAATTTAAGGCCAGAGATTTTCCTGCTCCTGACATACCGGTAATAAGTAAAAAATCCATATAAAGTTATTCTCCTCCCTAAAATGTAGAACTAAACTCTCATTTTTCAAACTTTTGGCTGTGTTCTAGAAAATATTTCTCCGGTGCCCGCATAATATTTAAAAAAGTTAATTTAGAAGTTTTGACCGGTTTGTTACTGTAAAATACATCTGGATTATTTTTAAGCTTTTCCATTGTTGCCAGCCCCAGTGCATTATTAACAGCAAAAAACTTTTTATAACCCTTAAGCTCATCGGGCAGAGCTTGATAATATTTTTTTAAGGCTGGAATGTGAGATTTTAAATCATTTAACATCTGCTCAAGAGCAGTTAATGCCTGCTTCTCATATTCTGGATCAGCAAGTTTAGCCTCACTAATCCCCAGTTCTTTTAAAGGCCAAAAATGCTTATCTCTACTCTCTAAATCTTCTCTAATATCCCTGATTAAATTCACTTTCTGCAGAAACAATCCCGCCTGGTTAAAATTATCCAATAGAATATTTTTATTCTGTTCCTCAATCTCAAATTTATAAATTATTGTTTCGGTTAAAAAACCGCCTACTGTACCGGCAACATAATAACAGTATTCATCCAGTTCTGCAAAAGTTTTGACTTCCTTAGCTAAATATTTCTGCATTCCCAGATTCATTTCCTCAAGCCATTTGTGGGAGATCTCCTGAATCTTTGGCTCAAAACTCTGATAATTCTTATAAATTAAATCAATGTTTTTAGTTAATTCCTGCAGTGAATTTTTTTCTATCAGACTACTCTTTTCTTTAATAATTGCAAAATCAGAGCTGCGCTCATAATCTTCTGTGGAGAATATTCTGCTAACTCGATTCATCAGCTCCTGCTGCAGTTTTAGATCAGGAGGATAAATTTCATCTTCAAAATTATCTAAAATTCTATCCTGAAGATAGGCTAAAAGAACTTCATCTTTGATCTCCTCATCCAGCATTGGAATTGTCAGGGCAAAACTTCTGGATACTTTTTTTAATATTTCTCTGGCATATTTCATCGGCTCAGCTGTCATTATCTCACCTCATCAAAAATTAAGATTTCACTCTTTATAATTATATCTATGAATAACAAAAATTAAAATTAATATGTAAAGGAAAAGTATTGATAACGAAATTTTATTAAAAGGCAGCAAATAATCTACCAATGTTGGCTCCCGAGATGAGCTGGCACTCTCAATTTTAAGATAGGGCAATACTGGTAACTCCCCACTTAAAATTTCTTTTTGACTTTCACCAGCAGGAACTAAAATATCAAGAACTCTGGGATAACTCGAATTTGAAATATCATTTTCAGAATAAATTTTCCAGTAACTTTTTGTTGTTGATAAAGAACGAAAATGATCATAACCAAAGGGATCAAAACTACCCACCAAAACTATTATCTTACTGTTTTGGAGAGAGCTTAATTCAGTTTTTGGCAGCCTTAAAAATATATCATTGGCCTCTTTATTTAAATTAATATTCCCATTCGAATCCGGATCACTAAGAGAAATATCATTAATATTTAATAAATTTTGCTTTTGGCTGTCAGGATTAATGACTCTAACCCACCAGCCGCTTATTTTTAGAAATTTATCCCAGTAAAAATCATTACTGAAACTAACATTAGCTCCACTGTGGAATAATTGATTACTGCCTCCCGCCTGGCTATCAATATAAATTTCTATTAATGGCAAAGAAAATCCATATTTAGCTCCCCAGGGATCAGTTAAATTTGAAAAAGAAAAGCGGAATTTATATTCTCTTTCTGATTCAAAAATTGTCATTGCCTTCAGATCAAATAAATTACCTTTATTTTGAAATATGTGATTCTGAGGATAATAATAATCTCCTGGACCATAATCATCGCCAATCCCATCAAGATGATTAAAGAGCACTTTATGATTTTCAGCATTAAGAGCTGCTGCCGGTAAGATAAAAAGGCAGATCAAAAATAATATTATTAATTTTTGTTTTTTATTATTTATTTTTTTGAAAGCCATTTTCACACCTCTACTATAAGCACATTCTCTATCTTTTCATTATGTTTTCTGTAAAATCAACCGCTGCATTATAGCCCATAGTTTTCATTCTATAATTCATAGCTGCAACTTCTAAAACTAAAGCTAGATTTCGACCTGGTTTAACTGGAATTACTATTTCATCAATTTCTAAATCCATAATTTCTGTTTTTCGGCTGTCAATACCAAGTCTTTCATAATCTTCTCCTTCTTTCCATTTTTCTAATTTAATGGTCAGATTTATGGGAGAATCATGTTTTACCGCTCCAGCTCCAAATAATGTTTTAACATTAATTATACCTATACCCCGCATCTCTAAAAAATAGCGAGAATTATTGGGAGCAGATCCAGTTAAGTGGAGCTCACCTACTTTTTTGATCTCAATTATATCATCAGCAACCAGCCGGTGACCTCTTTTAACAAGTTCTATAGCTGTCTCACTTTTTCCAATTCCACTCTGGCCTCTGATTAAAACACCGATTCCATAAATATCTACCAGCACACCATGAATAACTTTAATCGGAGCTAGTTTTTCCTCCAGATAATTTAAAAGCATACTACTAAATCTAGTGGTATAAATTTTTGTTGAAAGAACTGGAATCCCTTTTTTATTTGTTTGAGCAATTAAATACTCAGGGATTTGTTCTCCTCTGGCAACTATAATACATACCGGATTATAATTTACATATTCATCAATTCTATCTTTTAAAATCTGATCATCAAGACCACGCAGAAAAGAAAGTTCTGTTCTACCGATTAAGTTAATACGCTCAGGTGCAAAATGCTTCCAGAAACCTGCTAATTCAATACCCGGCCTTTTAATATCACTTACCTTAACCTCTCTTTTGATACCGGAGCGGCCAGCCTTAATTTCAAGATCAAAGCGGTTAAAAATATCAAGAACTAAGACTTTATCTTCATCAATCATCTTTAACTAACCTGTCTTCCATCGCTACTGCTATAGCTCCCATTAAGCCAATATCAGAGCCGAGCTCAGCTTCCTTAACTGTCACCATTTCTAAAGAACCAGCTAAAGATATATCTTCCATAGTTTTAATTGCTTCATCTAAAAAGAGATCCGAGGCTTTCATAACTCCTCCACCAAGAATTATCATCTCTGTATTAAATGTATTAACAACATTTCCTAAACCAATACCAAGATGATAGCCTGCATTTTTGAAAATATCTTTTGCCACCTGATCACCCTGATTAGCAGCCTGAGAACAGATAACAGCATCGATATCTTCCACAATATTATCTGCCTGCTCCAACATTTCCTTGCTCTTACCAGCTGCTGCAGCTTCTCTAGCCCTTTTTCCAATAGAAGTTCCGGAAGAAAATGCTTCCAGACAGCCGTGGTTCCCACAACCACAAAGTGGACCATCAGGATCAATTACTGTATGTCCGATTTCACATGCATTATCATTAACACCAGTAAATAATTCTTTATTAATAATCGCACCACCACCAATACCAGTGGAAATAGTTATGTAAACCATATTATCAACATTTTTACCGGCTCCAAACCATTTTTCACCCAGAGCAGCAGCATTAGCATCATTTTGTAAGAGAGTCTTAATCCCCAGAGCTGACTCTATTCTCTCAACCAGCGCTACATTTTTCCAGGGTAAATTTGCATTTTCAATTATAATTCCTTTCTTAGAATCCAGTGGACCAGGGCTGCCTATTCCCAGAGTTTTAATTTGATCTTTACTGACATCAGCTTTACTCAATACATCTTCAATAGTTGCAATCATGTTTTCTATTATTTTATCCTCACCAAGCTCAGCTTCTGTATCTCTTCTTGACCTTGTAATAATATTTCCTTCGATATCAGCAAGACCAGTCAAAATTTTTGTACCACCAAGATCCAGTCCTAAATAATATTCTTGCATTCTAATTCCCCTCTCAAATTATCATATAAATAATTATTTTAATATTTTGCCAGCATTTCTTTGGTCCCCAGAATAATCAGCAGACCAACAATTCCAATAAATCCAGCTGGAAGTCCAATTCCGATCACAAATAAAATTACAGTTAATAAGAAAATAGCCAAAAACCAGAGCAGTGAAAATATAATATTGTCCAGACTTAAAATAACTGCATTTTTCAAAATATCTTTAAGTGATTTATCTCCCTGGACAATCAGCAGTCCCCATAAATAAGCCTGATAAATTGAAAAATAGATCAATAAATAGGCAAATAAAAAAGCGAAAGCTAAAAGCCAGATATTTTCCTGACCCTTTAATAAAAAGAAACGCAGATCTACTATAAAAATAGCATATAAAATAACTGAGGCTAAAAAAACTAAAAAACCACGCCAAAAATTATTCTTAAAATAAGCAAAGAGCGATTTAAATGCCACTCTTCCTTCTTCTAAAATTTCATTAGCACCATAAAGTGATGTTAAAAATACAGGTCCCAGAAAAACAACTGGTAATAAAAGAATTAAATACCATCCACTTGTCAGCCCAATAAAAACAGCAAACAATAAAACAGAACTGATAATAAACCAGGCTACACTGAGCAGCACCAGTTTGAATAACTCTTCATAAAAATCCTTAAATGTAGACTTTAGAATTGAAAAAATTTCCAAATAAACCCCTCCAGAACAAAACAATTATTAAAATGAATTCCTAAATTTGATTATAACATAAATAGCTTAAAAATGCATAATTCTGAAAGCTATTCCTGGTTATTTCTAGTTATTCAAATCAAGATCTAATTTAAAATGTTGTTTTAAATATCTGGCAATACCCAGCTCATCATGATCAGGAGCAGTATCATCAGCATGTTCCTGCAGCTCTGGATGAGCATTCTGCATTGCTATACCTTTTCCTGCCCATTCAATCATTTTTAAATCGTTTAGTCCATCACCAAAGGCCATAACTTCTTCCTGTTTGATCTTAAATTCTGCTGCTAACTTTTTAACTGGAACTGCCTTAGACATCCCTTTTTTAGTAATCTCAATAAAGGAAGGATAGGAAGAAGAAATTTCAATCTTTCCTGCAAAATTTTCATTTAAAAAATTCTTAATTTCAACCTGTTTATCTTCATCTTCTTCAATAATCAGCATTTTAGTTGGTTCAGCATTTAAAAATTCATCTAATCTGCCTACAGCATTTGCTTTTATCCCCGAGATCTTTTGATAACGATCAGTAAATTTATTTTCCTCTGCTACAAATAATTTGTCTTCTATGTATAACTGCAGATGATAATCATTCTTTACAACCATTTTTGTAATTTTTTTAGCAATCTCAAAAGGAATTGGTTCATGAAAAATTTCCTGCTGAGTTTTAGGATCAACAACTAAAGCTCCATTATAGGTAATTATTGGATCCACAATCCCTAATCTATCAGTATGAGGTTTAGCAGAGCAGTACATTCTTCCAGTTGCAACTAGAGTTCTAATACCTTTATCTCTTATCATTTTAACTGCCTCAATAGTTTTTTCCTGCAGTTGATGTTCAATATCCAGTAAAGTTCCATCTAAATCAAAAACAATCATCTTAATATCCATAATATCACCTTTTCTTATATTCTTATAATCTCAAAAAAACAGCCGGGTTTCCCCGGCCCATTAGTTATTATCTTATATTATCTACTCCATAAACTGAGCAGAAAATTCATGAACCTCTTTTTTCATAGCTTTAATCTTTGCTTCATCATCAAGATCTTTTAATGCCTCAAAAATAAATTCAGCTATTTTTTTCATATCTTTTTCTTTCATACCTCTTGTAGTAACTGCTGATGTTCCAATTCTAATTCCACTTGTTACAAATGGACTTTTAGTCTCAAAAGGAATTGTATTTTTATTGACTGTGATTCCTACCTTATCTAAAGCTTCTTCTGCATCTTTACCGGTTATTTCCATGTTATTTAAATCAACCAAGATCATATGGTTATCAGTTCCACCAGATACCAGCCTCATACCATAATTTTTCAATTCTTCTGCCAGAGCCCGAGCATTATCAATTATCTGCTGCTGATATACCATAAATTCATCTGTTAGAGCTTCTTTAAAAGAAACAGCCTTGGCTGCAATAATATGCATCAATGGTCCTCCCTGAATCCCGGGGAAAATTGCCTTGTCTATAGCTTTTGCATATTTTTCTTTACAGAGAATCATACCACCTCTGGTTCCTCTTAAAGTTTTATGAGTTGTTGTTGTTACAAAATCTGCTACTTCTACAGGATTCGGATGTAAATCAGCAGCTACCAGACCAGCAATATGGGCCATATCTACCATCAATAAGGCGCCAACTGAATCAGCAATTTCTTTAAAAGTATTAAAGTTAATAACTCTCGGATAAGCACTGGCTCCAGCCACAATCAAATCTGGTTGGTGTTCTTCTGCTAATGCCTTTACCTGATCATAGTCGATAATCTCTTTTTCTTTTGTAACACCATAATGAACAAAATTATAATATTCACCTGACATATTAACCGGACTACCGTGAGTTAAATGACCACCGTGTGTCAGATCCATTGCCAGAATAGTTCCTCCTTGAGGAACTTGAGAAAAATAAACTGCCTGATTAGCCTGTGAACCAGAATGAGGCTGTACATTAACATGCTCAGCCTTAAATAATTCTTTTGCCCTTTTAATAGCTAATTCTTCTGCCTTATCAACAACTTCACAACCCCCGTAATATCTTTTGTGAGGATAACCCTCTGCATATTTGTTAGTTAAAACTGAACCAGCTGCCTCCATCACAGCAGAACTAACAAAATTCTCTGAAGCAATCAATTCAATATTTTGAGCCTGTCTCTGCTCTTCTTCTGCAATAATTTCTGCTATTTCCGGATCGGTTTTTTTAAGTTCCTGCATCCAAAGCTCATCTCCTTAATTTAATAATTATAATCTACCTTTATATTAATTATACTTCGCTAAAAAAGAGTTAAATCCTGCTTAATTTCTAGCTTCTTTTTTAAATAAAATTTAATAAAATAACTTTTTAAAATGAAAAAGACCGGAGAATATCCCCCGGTTTTTTCAAAAATTTATAAACTTATGCCTGGCTGATAGCATCTACTGGACAAACTGCTACACAAGCTGCACAATCGATACATTCGTCAGCATCGATTTCGTATTGTGTATCACCTTCACTGATACATTCTACAGGACATTCTGGTGCACAAGCACCACACATAATACAATCATCTGAAATTACATGAGCCATTTATTGGTCACCTCCTGCTATTCAGCTTTATTAAAATTATTTGTAAAAAGTTCACAAAACTATTATAACCAGATAGAGATTAAATGTCAACTAGTTTACATTTATAAAAAGTTATTTATCGATAATTTTTCTTGATTAGAAGCTTTTAGGTTAAAATCCCTCTGAATAAGAAGAATTTTAGCCTATAATTATTATTTTACTGATCTTTTGTTTTTTATATTTAGAAACTATAATTTAAACTAAGAGATGAATAATCATTATTTTCAAACTGACCGAAAGTAGTACCTTCATCTCCTTCAAATATTTTATGAGATACTGTCATTACTAAATCCTGTTTTAGTTCATAATCAACTGCAGCCTCCAGACTGTAATCCTGATCATTTAAATTATAGACCCAGGTTAACTGTGGAATGATTTTTTCATTCTGATAGCTGTCTTCTAATTTCAATACAGCTCTGTTGGTAGTATAATCTCCATCTTGATTATACTGCAGATCAGTTTTTCCTGATAAAATATTATTTTCTATCTGCTCATCATCTAAGATTTTTTCACCTGTAAACTGCAGATTTAAATTGAGACTACTGATCGGAAGATCAAGGTCTCCACCAATCACCCAGGCTATTTTGTTATTTCTAACTGTCGGATTACTGCCATCTGTATCCTCTGTTCTGAAATAAGCAAGTTCAAAGCGGCTGTTGATATCTGCAATTACCCGGGCCAGCTCAAATCCAAAAACATCAACTTCATCATATTTAAGATCAGCAGCAGTTAAAGCTTTTTTTAAGTTATTTTTATTTTCTTCTATTTCAGCTAAATTATTAGGTGGATCTATCGGATTTTGCTTTAAAGAAGTCTTCAAAGCTAATAAATCATAACTTGGTTTTCTCAAATAACCCCGATAATAGCTGAATCCATAATCAGTGCTGCCTCGACTATCAGTAAAACGAAGAGCAATTTGATTATCTTCCTCTGGAATTGAATCCTCAACCTGATTAAAAACTTCTGTTTCTATCTGACCGGTAGCCAGTGCAATATTTTTTAAAGTAAAATCATCTGATTGAGCTATAAATGGATTAATAACCCAGTTACCCAGGCGGCTCTCAGGATCATCTGCCATCCGATTGGAAGTAAAATCAGGAGTATAAACAAATTCTAAATTTGCATTACCACCTCGAAAATAGCGGTTTATTTTAATCATTTCTTCCCCAATCTGACGATCTTTGTAATCCTGATTAATAAAATCACTTAAATCTTCTCCATTTAAATTGTCAACTACATGTAATTGATCACCTTTACCCCAGATAACTCTGTGTTTTCCTATTAATAATGTATACTTATCTCCAAAATACTGATAATTTAGTTCATTAAATTCAATTTCTTCAGCAGCACCAATCTGAAAATCAGTTATCAGCTGAAAACTGTGGGTGCTGCCGGGATAGCTGATATCCAGTGTACCACTTAAATTTTCTTCTAGATCTCCGTCATCAAAGACTCTAATCTCGGGTTTGATATCACCAATAATTGTTGTTTCTGTCTCTTCCTCTTCAGCATAAAAACTATCGCTGTCAAAGGCTATTACAGCAGATGAAAAAGTAAAGAGCAGTATGAAGAGCATCAGTGTTATTTTTTTAATATCTTTTATCATAATTCCACCTCTTTATTATTAAAATTGCAATAAAAATTATTACTGATTATAAGCTTTTCCTCACCTCCCTCCCCCGGAATAAAATAATCCATCAAATCATAGGTGAGGAAAAGTTAAAATATAAATGATCAGATAACTTCTCTTTATCTTCCTGTTTTTAAGAACTGCTGGGTAAACATCTTATCCGTAATATCATTGTTATATTCTAAGAGATAGTTATTATCTCTGCTTTTAATATATAATCTTGTGCTGTGTCTGCTTTCAAGATTTTTCATTGTTGTTGAGAAGATTGTCCAGATATCATTAACTTTTTCTATATTCTGCTCAACAGTCATTCTTTTGTAGAGCTCACCAGTTTTTTTATCATACATTTCGACTTTTACTGGTATAAAATGCTTTTTTGTAACCCAGGATATTGACTTTTGATACTGTTCAGCCTCAGGATTTTTAGGAGTTGCCTCAACAACATAGGTCTCATATTCTCCTAATTTTTCTTCCTTTAAAATTTTATAAGTGAAATCATCAATCTCTCTGGACTTCATATCATCATAACTGAAGTCTGAGCCCATAAAGGAGTCTCCACCCTGAGAGGAAGAAATACGTCTTACTCTACCCAGTGCAGGTAAATAGATCCACTGATCATCATCAACTTCATTATTCTGCACCTGCAGAAAACGAGTGTTTTTTACAGATGAAGGTTCATGAAAAACCATTACAGTTTTATCAAGGTCATCCGCAGTATTCCCGTATTTTTCTGACCAGACTTCAATTACCCGCGGACTGAGCTCACCATTTTTATCAATCAGATCCATTCCCATCAATGCGTGTCTGCTCTCACCAGTATTTCTTTGGTCCACCTTTTCCATTAGCTCTCTACCACTCATTGCCATCACACTACCACTTATCATCAAAATAAGTAGCAAGGCAGTTATTAAGATTTTACTGTTGAATTTTCTCATTTTAAATTCCTCCTTTGATTTGTCAAGTAGATTATAATTCTTTTGAAATAAATTTAGGCTTAAAGATTTTTAGTATCAGCGGTAAAATAGTCATTGAAGCAATTGAAGAAGTAAACATTGTCACTGCAATTAATAATCCTAAATATACCAGAGGATAAAAGTTTGAAAATAATAATACTAAAAATCCAGCAGCAACTGATAAAGCATTAAAGATTATCGCCTTACCGGTGCTGATTAATGTATTTTTAGTTACCTGATGTAAATCATCAGTTTCCATTCTATTTTCATGGTATTTATCCAGAAAATGAATTGTATAATCTACACCAATACCTATTGCAACAGAAGCTACCATTGCTGTCCCAATATCCAGTTTAATGCCTGTATATCCCATTAAAGCAAAGTTAATCAATAGTGAAAATGCCAGAGGAATAATACCATAAATACCGGCAATTATAGATTTATAGGCTAAAGCAACGATGATAAAGACAATTATAAAAGAAACTATAATACTATTAATCTGACTTCCTATAATTAGCTCATTGGCTGCCAGAGACATATTGGCATGTCCCGCAATTGAGAGACCATAGTTTTTAGGAAAGTTTTTGCTGCCGTAGTCTAAAATATCCTGCTTAATTCTAGCCGTAACAATATTGCTCGGATTATTTAACTGGACCAGCATCCTGGCTTTATCAGGTTCCAGCTGATCATTGATCATATCATCCAAACTGCCTGAATATAAAAGCAGATACTGGGAAACAAGGTTTTTTAAACCCTGTCGGTTCTGAGCTGGATATTTGCTTAAATCATAAGGAATTTCATTATATCTGGCCCCTTTATAATTTAATTTTTCATTTATCAGTTCAATCAATTCTTCCGAACTCAGATCCAGACTATCGGCTTCTGCCAGAGCATTATTTAAGAGTAGAACCAACTCATATTCGCTTAATTTTTTTTCTGTATCAGGACCTCTGTTTTCAATCATAGTCTCAGCTTTACTTGCTGCAGACTGACTGTCCTGATTCTGACTGTAAAAGCTTGAGCTATCAGTTTCAGAATTATTATCAGTTTCATTGTAAAAACTGGAGCTCGTTCCGCCTGAGTCCTGACTACTCTGATTCCCTGATTCAGCAGTTTCCTGATCATTTTCATCTACTGTTTCGGGATAATGCATTACTCTATTCATTCTTTTAATAAAAGTACTGATCGAAGATGCTTTACCAACTTCCTGATTGTTATTCATTAAATAATTCTGCATTTCTTCCATCGATTTTAAGATTTCAGGATCTGTCAAACTCCCCTTTTCATTTCCTTCAACAAGTACTGTTAAAATCGATGACCCTGCAAAATTATTATTAATAAAATCATCTGCCTGACGAATCTCTGTATCTTCTTTAAACATATTTATTAAGGGACTATCAATAATAATTTTATCCATCCCAACTAAAGAAATAATCACTACCAGAAAGATTACTAAAAGCAGGCTGATGCTTTTTTGAGAATAAAAATTATGGAGCTTTACAATCAGATTTTCAAAATGCTTTACTTCTGAATAATTTTTATCAGCAGAATCATCACTTTTTCTATTGATAATTAATAGTAAAGCAGGAATCATTACAATAGCTATCATAAAAGCAACAAAAATACCTAGAGCAGTAAATAGACCAAAATTCTTAATTGGAACTATTTTGCTTGTAGCAAGAGATCCAAAACCGGCAACTGTTGTTAAACCAGCAAGAAAAACAGGTTTACCCATACTCTCTACAGTTTTCAGGACAAGCTCCTGTTTTCTTTTTAAAGTTAAATTTTCTTTTTCAGCTGCAAGATAGTCATAATAGTGACTTAAAATATGAATTCCATAGGCACTACCAACTGCAAGCAGCAAAACAGGGATCACAGTAGAAACAAGAGTCATTTTAATTCCGAGCATTGCCATTAATCCTACTGACCAGATTGTACTGATACTTACTGTCAGCATTATCAAGATAACTGGCAATATTTTTCTAAAAAATAAGAATAAGGCGAGAAATAAAATTACTATTATAAAAGGAATTAAATATTTAACATCTTCAATCATCTTATCTCCAAGCAGTACATTAATTGCAGTTGTACCAGCTATGTGAGTTTCTAAATTTTCCTGTTGATATTTATCTGTAATCTTTTTTATATCATAATAAAGCTCAGCTTCCTGATCCGCAGAGACATCATCTTTTAGACTAATTAAAAGCTGGGTGGCCTTAAAATCATTTGAATAGAGATTATTTTTATAAAAGTCCCAGGATAATAATTTTGACTTAAAATCTATTATTTCAGATTTAGACTCAGGAATTTCCTTTACCAGTTCTTCCACAACCATTCCTTCAGAAGTTCCTTCTATATAGTCAGAATTACTAAATGATGTTACTTCATCTACATTTTCAACTCCTGCTAACTCTTCAGTCATCTGATCAATCAACTTGATATTTTTAGATGTAAAGATATTTTCATTTTTAACTTTAACAGCCACTATCATACTGTCACTCGATCCAAAAATATCTTCCATTTTATTATTAACAATAACTGACTCATTATCATCAGGTAAAAAAGTCATTATATCGTTATCAATTTCAATCTTGGGCAGCTGAAAAGCAAAAAATACAGTTATTAGTGCAATTATAATAATTATTAATCTGTCGTGTTTTAATATTTTTTTCATTATTTAGCCTCCTGTTCAGACAGTAGAAATAACATATATTATTAACTATTTCTATTTTGAACTATTTTATACATTTTCTTTATATTATCTAACACTCTTTCTGCCTCTTCTTCTCCAATCTCATCGATAAAAATCTGAAACCACTGCTGATAAACTTTATTAACCTCATCTTTTACTGAAACAGCTTTTTTTGTTAAATAAATTAAATTAACCCTACCATCCTCTGGTGATTTTTTCTTTTTTAAATAATTCTTTTTTATCAGAGAATTAATAGATCTAGAAATTGTAGCTTTATCTACAGCTAAATTATATTTTAATTTATTTTGGCTTATACCATCTCCATCCTTATATAAATATACCAACAGATTGGCTTCACTGTGATTTAAATTGTAATCCACAAGTAAATTATCAACATATTGATCATGGTCTTTATATAATTTTGCAATCCATTTCCCAATTGGTGCATCAATCTTCATTTTTTTCACCTCACTTAAAATTAGTTGCAAGCTCAACTATATTGATAAAAATTATAACAGAATTTAGTTGAGAGTGCAACTATTTTGAATTAAAATTAGATTAAATTTAGATTAAAATATACTATATAATTAAATGCCAGTATAATTAGACAAAAAAATAACCTCTCAAATTATATGAGAGGCCAATTAAAACTTAAATATTCAACTATACAGCCTCATTTTTAGCGCCTTTTACTTCTACATCCATTGCAAAATCAACTACACTGAAGACTATAACTGCTGTAAAGGTATTAACAACTGCTGCCGGTATTACTACTGAAGAAAACAAAATAGTAAATGGACCGGGTAATCCAACTAATAAGGCAGCTGTGCCGAGGAAAATTCCTCCACTTAAAAGTGTACCAAAAGCTGTTATAATTCCTGTAGATAATTTTCTCGATGGCAGTTTAACTATAATTGGAATCAGCGGATAAACTATCATAAATGTAACTAGTTTATCTACCATATTTGCCACCTGTCCTCCCGGGAAACCAGTGGTTAAAGCAGTAAAAATACCAGTTGATACTGCCACTAAAAAACCTAATTTAAAATCCTGTTTGATGATTAATAAAATAAACATCATCGCCAGAGCAAAATCAGGTTTCATCCCCATTACAATTGGAGGAAAAAACGCATGTAAAATAAATCCTATCGCCACCAACAAAGCCGCCTGTGCTAAATCTTTTGTACTAATTCTCATCTCAACT
>Ga0306868_1000250_pt1 | contig 38879 bp, 36 predicted proteins | sample AntRauTorckE6832_FD_190411 | JGI IMG/M metagenome (GOLD analysis project Ga0306868, IMG submission 190411) | Saline lake microbial communities from Rauer Islands, Antarctica - Metagenome Torckler E6 #832 (v2) (version 2) | ecosystem: Environmental > Aquatic > Non-marine Saline and Alkaline >... | reverse complement strand
GGATTAAGACAATTAGCTGTTGGTAGTGTTAAAACTCCTCAAGGAAAAGAGATTAATCGTCAATTCCACAATGGTAACCAAGCAGGTTTTATCCGTAAAAAGTATCGTTCATTAAGAAGAAAACTGGGTCAATCTAAAAAAATTAAAGCAATTAAAAATATTAATGACAAAGAGCAGAGATGGATGACTGATTTAAACCATAAAATTAGTAGTCAACTTATTAATCTTGCTGTGCAAGAGCAGGTTGGTACTATAATTATGGAGAATCTAGAGAATATCCGAAATACTGCTAGGAGTCTTAATAGAGCTGATAGAAATATCCACAGTTGGACTTTCTATCAACTAGAACAGTTTGTTAAATATAAAGCTGAATTAGCTGGGATTAAGGTAAAATATATTAACCCTAAATATACCTCCCAGAGTTGTTCTAAATGCAATAAAATAAAAAAATCTAATCGTAAAGCTAATTTATATTCTTGTGATTGTGGTAATCATGTCCATGCTGATTTAAATGCAAGTAGAAATATAGTCAATAAATATTTAGAGCAACAATCTGCTTAGATGTTAATAGTTTAAGTGCCTAAGTTGGTATATCCATATCTTAGGAGGGCTGATGGCACAGCCTAAAGTTTGCGTTATACTTGCCTACCAGAAATGGACTGGCATTTAATCAGCAGACAACCTCGTAAGTTTCTTTAAGGAATCCTCGTTTGTGACGATAGGAACAGGCGGGGAGGATGTCAAATTTTAAAATCTATACCTTTTTATCTTATTAATCCTACCTTTTATAAATATTCTCGCAATTAATAATGAAATTGGTATTAATATCATCCATTGCAATAAAGGAGTTATTCCAATTTCAGTTCCTAGTAGAATCGGCATACTTTGACTATAACCCCATCGGCCTATATGTAAAGAACTTGCTTCTACATAAAAACTACCTAAAAGAGAAAGAAATATTATTAAAAATGTATCTTTAATGTCCCAAGTTACTATCCATTTCCAGTCAAAATTTATTATGGATATAATCAAAAACACAGTTATTGTTGCTGTAATATCTAATATAATCCTTCCAAACAATAAATCATAGTTTTCAAATGATGTTATTCCATTAAATGTATAAAAAACTCCACACTGTCCATATTCCCAAATACCATGTACTACTGCAGATACAATTATAAGGATAATTAAAAATAGAAGTAGTTTTTTCAAAATATAATCCTCCCTGGTAATATTATTTATATATCATTATTGTTATAATTAAAGAAGATTCTTTCATTTCCTTTATTAAATAGTTATTTCCAATAAAATTTTATATTTCATTTTCTTCAATATACTTTTCTAAATTTTCAACTTTCTTTTTTAAAGTACCTACTTGTGCTAATGCAGCTAATGCAAATACAAAAGCCGGAGCAGCTAGATATTCCATTTTTTCACCTTCTTTTTTATATTCATTCTTTAATCTACTTAACAATCAATAACATACCTATATTTTAATTAAGTATTTAATAATAATCAAGTCAAAAATTTATAATATAAATTTTAATTCTATTTTTGTTAAATATTTACTTTTATTTAATAATGATTATCAATATAATTAAATCAGTTTGAAGGATATTTTTGAGTTTAATTGAATTATATAGTAGAAAATTAAATGTTTTGATTAATTACGGGGAGGTAAAAAAGTATGACTGATTATCATGAACCACAAGAAAATATGGATGTAAAAACTTTGGATACAGCAAGAATTTTAAATAGTTTAAAAGAAGAAATTGAAGCAGTAAATTGGTACAACCAACGTGCAGCAGCAACAAATGATCCTGATGTTAAAGCGGTATTAGAACACAATAGAGATGAGGAAATTGAACATGCTGCTATGGCTTTAGAATGGTTAAGAAGAAATGTTCCGGCTTGGGAAGAAGAATTAAGTACTTATCTGTTTACCAATCAACCAATAACTCAAATTGAAGAAGGTGAAGCAGAAGATGATGAAGATTCTGAAGCTTCTGGTCAAAATAAAGGTTTAAATGTTGGAGATATGAAGTGACTTTTTAAAGGAGGGTTTTTATATGGATTTATTAAAAAGAAATTTAGCACCTATAACTGAAAACGCTTGGGAAGAAATTGACTCTCGTGCTACAGAAGTTTTTCGTACTCAGTTAAGTGCTAGAAGATCTATACATGTTGAAGGTCCCTATGGTTTAGATTATAATGCAATTTCAGAAGGTAGATTAGGTATTATTAAAGGTGACAAAAATGAAGTTAGAAGTAGCAGATATAAAGTAACACCATTAGTTGAAGCACGTTATACTTTTGAGCTTGATAGATGGGAATTGGATAATTTAGAAAGAGGAACAAAAGATGTTGATTTAGGTCCTCTAGAAAATGCAGTTGAAAAAATGGCTAAATTTGAAGATGAAGCTATTTACAATGGTTTTAAGGGTGGAGAAATCAAAGGTTTAACAGAACAAGCTAAGAAATCTATATCATTTGGAGAAAATGAAAGTTCAATTGTAAATGCAGTCTCAGAAGGTATGCTTTTATTACAAGAATCTTATGCTGATAAACCTTATGATCTTATTTTAGGAAAAGAAGCATATTCTAGAGTTCAAAAACAAGCACATGGTTACCCATTAAATAAACGCATCGAAGAAATAATTGGTGGACAAATTATCTTTAGTGAAGAAATTGAAGGAGCTCTTTTAATTCCTCATAACCATGAAGACCTTGAACTAACAATCGGTCAAGACTTCTCAATTGGTTATGAAGAACATGATGATAAAAAAGTAACCTTATTTATTTCTGAATCATTTATGTTTAGAACACTTGATCCAGAAATAATTGTTAAATATACAATATAACTTTATTATAATGAATGAAAGGTCCAGCACTTTAATAGTGCTGGACCTTTTTATTATCTATTTAGCCTTAAATCCCTCATATCTTTTAATATCTTCCTTCTTATTAATATTAAAGAATATTCTCTCTGTATCTACAATTTCCTTGATTTCTTCTTCATTAATTACTTTAATATTTATTTCTTTAAAAAGATAATCAAAATTTAAGTTGTCTTTATTTAATAATTTTAAAATATTCTTTTTTATTCTTTTATGATAGATACCAACAAAGGGTTCTAAATAGCCATCTTTTTTAGGTATATAGGCATCATAACCTTTGTTTATAGTAATATAATCTTTCATATATTCTAAATATTCTCTACTCACAAAAGGCATATCACAGGCTTGCAAATAGTTGTAATCACTATCAGTTGTTTTAAGGCCTGTATATAAACCTCCTAAAGGTCCTTTGTCTAAAATTACATCTGTTAAATACTCTGTTTTAAACAAACCTTCATATTTATATTCATCATTTCCTATTACATATACTTTATCAAATATTGGTTCTAATTTTTCTATGATATTTATTAGCATTGGTTTTTGATTTAGCTTATACAGCGCCTTATTTGAACCAAACCTAGAACTTTTACCTCCTGCTAATATTATAGCATTCATTTTATCATCCCTTAACTAATTTTTTCTACTTGAACAGCTGTCACCTTAAGTTCTGGAATTTTAGCATCTTGGTCTAAAACAGGATTAGTTAAACGGTTAGCAGGACTTTCAGCATAGTGGAAGGGCATAAAAATCTGTCCCTTTCTTACCCTGTCTCCAACTTTTGCATAAGTCTCAACTTCACCTCTTCTAGATCTAACTTTGACTCTATCCCTATTTTCAATTCCAAGTTCTTTAGCATCTTTTAGATTAATTTCCACGTAAGCATCAGGTGAATGATTATCTATTGATTTAGAATTCCTAGTCATAGTACCTGTATGGAAGTGATAAAGCATTCTTCCTGTCATCATTATATATGGGTACTCTTCATCGGCTTCTTCTGCAGGTGGAATGTAAGTTGTTGAATTGAACTTACCTTTTCCTCTTGAAAAATTACCTTCATGTAAGAACTTTGTTCCTGGATGATTATCATCTAAACACGGCCATTGAAGCCCGGCTTCACCTAATCTTTCGTGGTGAACACCACCATAAATTGGAGTTAGTTCAGCTATTTCATCCATTATTTCAGCAGGATTATTATAACTCATATCATATCCCATTTTATTAGCCAACTCTTGGATTATTACCCAATCAGGTTTAGATTCTCCCGGAGGATTTACAGCTTTTGTAACTTTCTGTATTCTTCTTTCAGTATTTGTAAAAGTACCATTCTTTTCAGCAAAACTTGCTGCTGGTAATACAACATCAGCAAATTCAGCAGTATCACTTAAGAAAATATCCTGTACAACTAAGAATTCAACATCTTCTAAGGCTTGTTGAATATGGGTCTGGTCAGGATCTGAAATCATCGGATTTTCTCCCATTATATATAAACCTTTTATTTTTCCTTCATTAACTGCATTAAATATCTCCACGACTGTTAAACCAATCTCATCTGATAGATAGTCTACATTCCAATAATCCATAAACTTTTTCTTGATTTCAGGATCTTCAACAGATTGATAACCGGGATACACATTTGAAAGTGCACCTAAGTCACAGGCTCCCTGAACATTGTTTTGTCCTCTTAATGGGTTAACGCCAGTACTTTCAAATCCTACATTACCTGTTAACATAGCGAGATTAGCAATTGATAATACGTTATCTGTACCAGTACGGTGTTGTGTAATACCCATAGCAAAGTATATTGCAGCTTTATCAGCTTTTGCAATAAGTCTTGCTGCTTTAATTATATCATCTTTGTCAACACCAGTAATCTTTTCAACCTTTTTAGGTGTATATTCAGATACTACCTCTTTTACAATTTCGAAGTTTTCAGTTCTATTTTTAATATATTCTTTATCATGTAAATCTTCTTTTATAATCACATGCATTAGACCATTGATTAAAGCAACATCACTACCAGGTTTGTGATTAATTGAAACCTCAGCAAGCGGTGAAAACTCTATTTCTCTTGGATCTGCAACAATAATTTTAGTTCCGTTTTTATATGCTTTTTTTATTTTACTACCAATAACAGGGTGATTTTCTGTTGGATTAGATCCTGTTATAAAGATTACATCTGAGCCTTCAATTTCTTCTATTGAGTTTGTCATTGCTCCCGAACCAAAAGCTTTAACTAATCCCGCTACAGTTGAAGCATGACACAATCTAGCACAATGATCAACAGAATTAGTTCCAATAACTGCCCTCATAAATTTCTGCATCATGTAGTTTTCTTCATTTGTACATTTTGCTGAACTTAATCCAGCTAATGCATCTGGACCATGTTCATCTTTAATTTCGTTAAATCTTTTAGCTACATAATCTAAGGTTTCATCCCATTCAGCCTCTTGTAATTTACCATTTTTTCTTATTAACGGCTTTTTTAAACGATCAGGATGACTGACAAACTGTAAACCAAATCTTCCTTTAACACAAGCTTCACCTGCTGGATTTGGTGTTCCCTCTCTATATACAGCACCGACCTCAATAATTTCATTATCCTTTATTCTCAAGTTTAATTGACATCCAACACCACAGTAAGGACAGGTTGTAACAACTTCACGAAAATCTTTTGCTCTACCCTTATTTTTTGACGGTATATATGTTAAAGCACCAGTTGGACACATTTCTACACATTGACCACAGAATACACAGGTTGATTTTTCAGTATCAAACCCCTCGTCATATGTTGTACCAACCTTAGTTTGAAAACCTCTTTCAATAAAGTCAATTGCATCAGAACACTGAACTTCTTGGTCAACCCTTGTACATTTCCCACATAATATACACTTGTTGGGATCTAGTTCAATAAATTCGTTATCACTGTAAAAATCAAAAACTCGATCCTGTTCACTATCATAACTTGATTCATCTAGACCATATTCATAGGCAAGATCTTGCAGCTTACAGTCACCGTCAGCTTCACATGTCATACACTCTATATTATGATCAGATAAAAGTAGATCCAAAATCTCTTTTCTTCTACTTCTAACTTTATCATTATTTGTTTCTATCTTCATACCATCATTTACAGTTGTTGTACAGGCTGTAACAAGACCATTATTTTCTGTTTCAACCATACACATTCTACAAGCTCCAGTAATAGTTAAATGTGGGTCATAACACAATGTCGGAATATAAATATTGTTTTCTCTAGCAACATCTAAAATAGTCTGTCCAGTACTAGCCTGATAATTTTTATCATCTATAGTTATATACATATATATTTATTCTCCTTTCCTTATGAAATAGCGTCTACCGGGCAGACAGGTACACATGAACCACAAACGGTACAAATATCTGGGTCAATTTCATGCGCTTTTTTAACTTCACCAGATATTGCATCAACCGGACAAACACTAGCACATTTTGTACAACCAATACATACTTCTTGATCGATTATATAACTATCCATTAAGTCTTTACACTGTCTTGAGGGACAACTCTTTTCCTCAATATGTAATCTATATTCTTCTTCAAAATATCTTAAAGTAGTCAAAACTGGGTTAGGTGCAGTTTTACCTAATCCACACAAGGATGTTTCTTTAATAGTTTCTGCTAAAGTCTTTAACTTATCTAAGTCTTTAGGCTTTCCTTTTCCTGCCACAATTTTTTCTAATATATCAAGCATTCTTTTGGTACCTATTCTACAGGGTGAACACTTCCCACAGGATTCTTTTTGTGTAAAGCTTAAAAAGAATCTAGATACTTCAACCATACATGTCTCTTCATCCATTACAACCATTCCACCAGAACCAACCATAGCTCCAGCCTTTTGTAATGAATCATAATCTAAAGGTAGGTCAAAGTGTTCTTTAGTTAGACAACCCCCAGAAGGTCCACCAATTTGAACTGCCTTAAACTCTTTACCGTCTTTAATTCCTCCACCAATATCAAAAATTATTTCTTTTAATGTAACACCTAATGGTACTTCAATTAAACCAGTATTTTGTACATCACCTGTTAAGGCAAATGTTTTTGTACCAGTACTATTTTCTGTTCCAATATTACTGAACCAGTCAGCACCCTTTAAAATTATATTTGGTATATTGGCTATTGTTTCTACATTATTAATATTAGTAGGTTTACCCCATAAACCGGAGTGAGCTGGAAATGGAGGTTTAGGTCTTGGCATACCTCTATTACCTTCTATAGAAGCCATAAGAGCGGTCTCTTCACCACATACAAATGCTCCTGCTCCTTCAACTATCTTAATATCAAAGTCAAAGCCACTGTCTAATATGTTTTTACCTAAAAGTCCATTATCTCTTGCATCTTCTATAGCCTTTTGTAATCTTTTTACAGCAAGTGGATACTCTGCTCTTACATATATATATCCTTTAGAAGCTCCAGTTGCAAATCCTGTAATAATTAAACCTTCCAAAACACGGTGTGGGTCACCTTCCATAACACTTCTATCCATAAATGCTCCAGGGTCACCTTCATCACCATTTACAATCACATATTTTTGATCTGCTTTTTCTTCTCGGGTGAAATTCCACTTAACTCCAGTTGGAAAGCCTGCTCCTCCACGACCTCTTAACCCGGAATTACTTACTATATCACAGACCTCTTTTGGAGATTCATTAAATAGAACATCTGATAATGCTTTATAACCATCCTCAGCCAAATAATCATCTATATCTTCTGGATCAATATTACCACAGTTTTCTAATGTAACTCTGTTTTGATTAACATAAAAAGGAATCTCGTTTTCCTTAGAAAAACTTTCTCCATCAGATGATTTGTATAATAATCTATCCAAAACTTCACCTTTTTTTAAGGTTTTTTCTACAATATCATCTACATCTTCTAACTTCACTTCATTGTATAGAAGACCAATTGGTTCAAATTTAACCAAAGGACCTCGTTCACAAAAACCATGACAACCACTTTTTTTGGCTGTAACATTATCCTCATCAAATAATTCTACTTTTATAGTACTATTTAAGTTATTTATCTTTTCTTCTAATTTATCAAATATTTCTAAAGAACCGTTTGCTACACATCCAGTACCGGCACAAACCAATACCTTTAAACCTTGGTCATTTATCTTTTCCTGTGAATTACTTATCGCTATTTTTAGTTCTTCTTTTGTATTATACACTCTGTTCCCTCCCCTGATAATCATTTATTACATCTCTTATTTTGTCAGGAGTTAACTTTCCAAATACTTTTTCATTAATTGTTACAACAGGTGCTAAGCCACATGCACCAATACAGGAAACCGTTTCTAATGTAAACTTACCATCATCAGTAGTATTATTGCCATCATCTAAACTTAATTCATCTTTTATTACATCAATAATATCCTGTGAATCTCTTACATGACAAGCAGTACCATCACAAGCGTGAATCACATAATCACCCTTAGGTACTGTTGAAAACTGAGCATAAAAAGTGATTACTCCATATATTTTACTTAAAGGAATATTTAAACTATCACTTATATATTCCTGTGCTTCAGCTGGTAAATAACCAATAGTTTTTTGTACTTCATTTAGTATAGGAATTAAACTACCCTGCTCATCAGAATACTTCTCTATTATAGGTTTTATTTTATTTAAATCAATATCCATATTTTTACCCCTTTTTTTCTTGGTTAGTAAAATAATTAAAATAGTCCTAATTGACAGTCCATAACTTTAATATCCTCTTTTTTAATCATTTTACCTATTTTTTTTAAATTTATTCCCAATGAATTACCTAACAAATGTGCTTGGGAACAACTAAGTTCTCCAGTATTAAATTCAATTGAATTATAATCTTTTCTTCCTATTATAATATCAGATTCTTTTTCACATTTTACAGCAGATTCTTTTCTATTTCCCCCTTTCTTATCTAAGTAAAATATTAAATTAAAATTAATATAATCAATTATACTATTACCCTCAACAATAAGGTAATCAAAATTTGTAAACTTTTTGATATTTCTTTCTATTCCTTTTTTTAGATCATCTTTATTTGATTTTAAAAAATAAACTTTTTTTGCACCTGATTTGATAAACTTAGAAGTATCTGTATTATCTTTTTCAATAATATTTTTGTCATCAATAAGTTCAAAATCATTATACTTATCATGAATTGTACTTTTTATTACACAAATCTCGCCCTTTAAATTTTCTAACATCTTTGTAATTAATGTTGTTTTACCTGAACTCTTTGATTTCCCTGATACAAGCACTTTTTGCACTGATTATTACCTCCTGATATTAAAAAATCCTACAATCTAGGCATATTTTATTATTTCTACCTAAATTGCAGGATTCCTCTTTAAAACTTTAATTCTATTTAATTTTTATAATCATGTTTATATTTTTATTGTTGTTATTGCACATGATTATTTAGTTAATTTTTTATGTTTTAATATACTTTTCATACTTTTATACCATATATTATATTTTTCATTATACTTTTTCAATTTCTATTTCTATTACATACTCTTCCGTGTGAAACTCAAACACCATTTTATATTCATCTTCTGTATATGTGAATTGCACTTTTATCACCTCTAATAATCATTCTTTTTGGGCTATCACCAAAAATTCCATATCATTTTTGTTAAACTCTCTACTTCTGTTAAACTCGCCTAATTTACACCCATATATATCTATCTTGTTGAAACCTATATTTTTAAGTCTCCATCTAATTTCACTGGGAAAATAATATCTTTGTTCACCTTTGATTTTTTTCTTATTTCCATTATCATCAATTATATCCAATACAAATTCTTCTCTTTGAGTTAGAAGATTAAAGTCATTATTTTCTTCTACTAACTGTTTATATGCACTTAAAACTGAAATTATTAATTTTCCACCATTTTTTAAACTATTATATGCATTTTCTAAGATTTTAAAATCCTTAGTATCATTTTCCATAAGAGAAAATGCGCCTTCACATAATATTATAGTTAGATCAAACTCGTTTTGATATTCTAGATTCAATGCATCTTTTATTATAAATTTAACGTCTAAATCATCAGATAATTTGTTTTCTGCTTTTTTAATCATAGATGGAGATAAATCTACTCCAACTATACTATAGCCTCTTTTACCTAATTCTATAGAGTGCCGACCTGTTCCACACCCTATATCTAATATATCTTTATCTCTATTAAAGTTTAATTCTTTTTCAATAAAATCAACTTCACCTATAGTTCCACTAACAAATGGTTCGTTTTCATAACTATTACCATAATTCTCATATAACTCTTGATACCATTTAACACTCATATTTTTAAACCTCCTTTGTTGTATTTTGTTCTGTATTAATTACTGCTTAAACAATTTTTCCCATTTTATTTTTTCAGCTCGATTTGAACTATATTTTTCTTTTAATTTTTGGTATTCAATTTCTCTTTGCATTTTGAAGTAATTTTCTAATCTTTCATTACTAATTATATTTTCCTCAACTGCATTTTTAACAGCACACCCTGGTTCATGGGTATGTGAACAATCATTAAATTTACAGTCTTTAGATAAATTTTCTATTTCTTTAAACACATTACCTAAACTATCTTTATTTACCCAAAGCTGTATTTCTCTCATACCTGGTGTATCAATAATTACACCCCCGGAGGGCATAACAAAAAGTTCGCGATTAGTAGTTGTATGTTTACCTTTATCATCACCATCTCTTATTTCCTTTATATCTTGTATTTCTTTCTCTAAAAGATAATTAATTATTGAAGACTTACCAACACCGGAAGAACCAATTAATACTGCTGTTTTATCTGGCTTTATTACTTCTTTTACTTCCTCTAAGCCGCTTTTGTTAACACAGCTAGTAATAATATATGGAGTGTTGAAAGCAATCTTTTCAATCTCTTTTATATATTCATTAATGTTATCACACAAATCAGATTTGTTTAATATTATTATCGGTTTAGCTCCACTGTCCCAAGCAATTGTTAAATATCTTTCTAATCTTCTGGAATTAAAGTCATGATTTAATGAAGTTACAATAAATATAATATCTATATTTGCTGCTATAATCTGTTCTTCTTCCTTTTTACCGGCTTGTTTTCTAGAAAGAGTAGTTTTACGATCATAGACTTTATTTATTATTCCATTACTGTCTTCATTATATCTTTCAAAATTAACCCAATCACCTACAACAGGAAAATCAGATTTATTTAAATTATGATAATTACTGCCTGATAATGTAGCTAGAATTTCACCGTTAGTAGTATATATTTTGTATAAGTCTCTATACTGTCCGATAACTCTCCCCAATGAATTAAGATCGTCTATATTATTATTAAATTTATTTAATCCTATATTTTTAAACATTTTTAAATTACTCCTTTCTAAATAACAAAAACCACAGATATAATAAACCTGTGGTTTAAAACTCTTCTATTTAATTTTAAAGTAAACTAAAAAAGGACTACAAACAGAGTTTATTAATCAATAGTTTTAATCCTCAAACTAAGAGGGTATAAATCTCCCCCGGAATTAAAACTTGCCATCTTCAATTTGATGAGATTAAAAAACTGTCCTTTTCATAATACATCACTCACTTAAATATTATTTTCACATTTAATATTATAACCAATAGATTAAATAATGTCAATGATTATTCCTAATTTTTTAATAATTATAATAATTTATTTCTATTTTTTAATCATATACTCATAATTTTTAATTATTCTATAACAGATGTACTCCAATTTGATAATCTTAACCAGATTAATCCCAATAAGGATCCACCCAGATGTGAAATAGCAACTGCCCACCATAGTGCATCTTGGGACATTACAAATACATTTATAAATAAGTATGCTATTCCTAATCTAAATAACCATAAAGAAAAAGAAGAAATAATCATTGGAGGAACTGTTTTCCCAGCCCCTTTGAATACCCCATTAACAACATGCATTGCTCCTAAAAATCCAAAAGTTAATGCAACAATTCTTAAGTATTTAGTACCAAAAGCTATAACTTCAGGTGCATCATTAAAGATTCTGATTACAAACTCCGGTTGTAGATAAAGTACTATACCTAATACTGACATTGTAACAAATATAATTACTATACTTACTACAGCTGTTCTTTCTGCCCTACTTTTTTTATCAGCACCTATATTTTGGCCAACCATTGTTGTTGCTGCTGCTGCAATTCCAAAAGCTAATATTGTTGGCAGACTGATTATTCTATTTACTATTCCATATGCTGCTAAAGTCATTGTTCCGAAGTTGGCAACTAAACTTGTCATAAGGAGCTGACCTACAGATATCATTGACTGTTCAATAGATGAAGGAACTCCTATTGTTATAATCTTTTTAATTATTGAAAAGTCCCATTTTAAATAGGAAAGTTTTAAATGAACATCATCAATACCTTTTTCAATCAAATAAAGTGCATAAACAGCTACTATAGCTCTTGAAATTATAGTTGCTAAAGCTGCACCACCAACTCCCATTTCGGGGAATATTGATATTCCAAATATTAATAATGGATCTAATATAATATTTAATACAACAGAGAAAAACATCATAATTGAAGGGGTTTTAGTATCTCCAACTCCTCTTAAAATAGACGAGAAAATAAAAAAGACAAACATAAATGGAATACCTGAAAAAATTATACGTAAATAACTAGTTGCAGGACCCACAATTTGAGGTTCAGCTCCCATTAATATAATGATTCTTTCAGCAAAAATAAATCCGATTATACCAATAATTATTGATAAAGTTACTATAAAAGAAAATAACTGACCTATTATATTATTTATCCTTTTGATATTTCCCTTGCCCTTATGTTGAGCAATTAAAGCAGTACCGGCAATTGTCAAACCTGCTGCAATTGAAATCATCATAAATACTATGGGAAAACTTATTGAAATAGCTGCAACCGCCTCAGCCCCAACTCTACCTAACCAAAGAGTATCTGCTAAGTTATAGAGAGTCTGCATAAGTTGACTTATCATAATTGGCCAAGCCAGCTTTATTAATGACTTAGTAATTGGACCTTCTATAATATAATCATATTTTAAAGAATCTTTTTTTATATGTCTCATTTATTTCAACTCCGAAATTTTACTTAAACTTAACAAAAAAGTAAAAATCCCGTATAATACGGGACTTAAATACTCTTACTCATTATATTTATATTTTGATAAAAAGTCAAAATAAAAAATAACTAATGCAACTGCAATTAATATAATTTCAAATATTAATAAAATCAAAGTCATATTATTAGATAAAAATTCAAACCATCCTGGTATATTTTCACTTACTTTATTTGCAGTTTTAACAAAATGAGCCATAGCAATCTGGCCAGAGGCTGCTAATGATGAAATTGAAAGCACTCCTAATGAAGCTATTGCAGATATGCTAATTCCTCCCAGAGATAATAAAAGTGCAAAAGCTATAGCAGCCACACTAAACACCCCAGCAGATAAAACTCCAAATGAAAGTATTCCAATACTAACTGCTCCAATAGCGATAACTCCATAAGCCATCTTACCCAAAGCAATTATCCCTCTAGCTTTATTTCCTATTGCAACTACTCCTTTTGCAACATCGTAATCACCTTTTTTATTATTAATACCACTAGTAATATTAATAAGAGGCAAATTTCCAACTTTCATCTTTGTTTTTAAATTTAGATGAGGTACTTTTGAAGAATATCTTATTGCATTTATAAAACCAAGGTCTTCCAAATATTCAGTGTTCTCTTTTGTAAGTCTTAAAGCTCTATAGATTGCTGGTTCCATTTCTTCATCAAATGCAACTCTATCATCATCGTATTTGCTTAAAGTATGATCTACATCTTCACTTACTTCTTTAATTACTTTTTCGCTCTTGTTTTTGTTTAAAAATAAATTTCTTCTAAATAACTTCATGTATTCTTTTTTTACATTCATGCTTCCACCTCAATAATTTAATATTATACTTCAATTAATTCATATTCAGTACTGCCTAATCCTAGTTCTTTACCATAATTAAGTTGAACTGTGCCTTGGGTATGGTCTCTTGCTCCTTTAAATTTATCTTGACCGCTTTCGTAATTATCTTTTAAATAAGAATGTTTAAAGCCATGTTGTTTGTTTACTAAATCATAGCTTGCTTTATCTAAAGCAACAGGATCTTTTGATGCTAAAATACCGATATCAGGTACTAATGGTGCATCACTAAAAGGTGCACAGTCACATTCTGGAGTTATATTAAGTAAAAAGTTTATATATCCGACTTTATCTTTTTTATTTTTAACAGCTCCATAAGCATATTCAGTCATTCTTTCCATAAATGGAGCAATTCCAGAATCCCAGTCCATCCCAATTGCATCTACTGGACAGGCCGTTATACATTCTCCACAACCAATACATTTTTGTGGATCAATCACTGCAAAATCTTCTACTACAATTGCAGATTCGGGACATACTTCAGCACATTTACCACATGCTATACAAGTGTTGTTATCAGATAGAATCTCTACATTATGCTGATCTTTTTTTCCGGCTGCAGGAGCACACCCCATTGCAATATTTTTAATTGAGCCCCCAAATCCTGCCATCTCATGTCCTTTAAAGTGAGACATAACAATCATTGAGTCTGTATTTTCTATATCAGAAGCAATTTTTACACTTTGAAAGTGTTTACCATTAACTTCTACTTCCAAAAAGTTTTGGCTTTTCAATCCATCAGCAATAATTACCGGTGCATCTAACACAGAAAAGTTAAATCCATGTAAATTTGCAATTCTATGATGGTCAACAGAATTATGTCTCATTCCTGAATAAAGTGTATTAGTATCTACAACAAATGGGTTCCCTTTATTTTCTTTTATTTTATCTACAACCTGTCTAGCAAATACAGGATTTAAGTAACCATCGTTTCCTTCTTCACCAAAATGTATTTTGATCCCTGTTAAATCACCCTCAGTTATCAAATCTCCAAATTGAGCTTTATCAAATAATTTTTTAATCTTTTTTATTTTACTTGAACCTTCTCCTCTAGCGCGAATATCTGCAAAATATACTTTACTCATTAATATATACCTCCTTTAAAAATGGTTTGCTTTATTTATCTTTCCATATTTTAAAAATTTCTTCTTCTAACTCTTTATTTTTTGGTTTGTTAGACCATAATTCTTTTATAGAACTTTCTCTCATCGCTGCAGCAATATTATAAAAAATTTGTTTATTAAATTTAATGTCATTTATTAACTCTTTTATCTCTTCCCTTTTTGTGTTTTGATCATAAGGACACTTATAAAAATTGCCTTTATATTCAAATCTGTCTTTTGCAGCAATAATTCTTTTTTCCCTTAAATATATTAAGGGTCTAATTATATATATTTCATTGTTACTTAAAAATCTTTTGGGCTGTAAGGTGTTAACCTGTCCTGAATATAATATGCTCATTAAGAATGTTTCGACAGCATCATCATAATGGTGTCCAAAAGCAACTTTAGAGTAACTATTTTCTTTCATATAGTTTACTAAAGCACCTTTTTTAAAATGCGAACATTTTGAACAGGGGTTTTTCTTTTTTTCTTGATTTATATATTTATATATTTCTGTTTCTATGATTTTAAGATTTACATCTAATTCATCACATAGATACTTTAGATAATTAATATGATTGCTTTTTTTAAAACCCAAATCAACTGTTACTGCATCTACTTTAAAATTTAATGCAGTATGTTTACTTAAAATTTTAAGGGCATATAAAAGAAACGAACTGTCTTTACCTCCTGATAGCCCTACTAATATCTTATCATTTTTATCTATCAAATCAAATTCAGCTACTGCCTCTATAATTTTATTATTATGCACTTTATCTAAGTATAATTGCAAGCTAACAACACCTCAATACTATCTATTACAAAGTTCTCTGTATTTACAAAAACTACACACTATATCATTTTCTCTTTTTTTAAATTTAACTTTATCCTTCGGTTTGTTCCATTTTTTTTCTTCTAAATAACTTTTCATCTTATTTATACTTTCATCAATTTTGCTTTTAACCTCATCTATTACATCAAATTTAAATTCATATTCTTTTACTTGTTGTTCATATAGATAAACAAATACAGTTTTTATCGGTCCTTCATAGTTATAATTTTTAAAGTAATAGTATGAATACAGTTTAAGTTGATCTAAGCTACTATTTTTCTCCTTACCTGTTTTCCAGTCAACTATACAAGGTAATTTGTTTTTATCCTTTTGATAAATAAGATCTGGTATAGCATAAACCTTCGTATCTTTGTAATCAATTGTTTCAAATGTGTTCGTATCAAATGATTTCACATAATATGATTCTTTAATATCTTCTATAATATCAGTGTTTTCAATATAATTTAATATTTTATCTATTTTATAGTTAATTAAGTTAATTTTTTTATCAGATAACTCATTATTATAATATATTTCTTTAAGCATTGTGTTTTTGGAAGGATTCATCTCCCAGGCAGCCTTATTTTGAGATGAACGAAATGCATTATTTAGACTTTCCTTTATTGTATTATTTAAACTCTCCTTATTAACAGGAAAATGATCATGTATTATTTTATGTAAGAGATGATGTACAGAATTACCTAGTATTGCATCTGTAGACTGAAGTTTTTTTAACCTATACACTTTCTTATTTTCTTCAGGTGCATCCCATTCCCATCCATTGTGACTTTTATAATACTGATAGTAATATTTTCTTAAACAACTCTTGAAAATATTATCTCTTGAAAGAGACCAAGACCATTCTGGATACTTTCTATGCTTATAAGCCATTACTTATACCATCCTTTATATTATCAATCATTTTATTAATTTTTCTAAAGTGTGAGCCCTTCCAATATATTTGATCACAGCTTGGACAGATAAAGAAGTTATTATAATATTTTTTTGTTTTAGGTTCTAAACGATCAATTATTTTTTCTTTTTCTATTTCTTCTAGTTCACTATTACATTTAGGACATCTGCTAGTATCATTTATATACTTAATTAAATTATATCTAATTATTACTTCTTTGAGCTGATCTTTAGGGTAATTTTCTCGAATAAAATAACCATATTTAACAATTTTCCTCATTAAAAGACCATGATCTCTTGTTAATAATATCCTGTTCTCTTCATTTGATTTTTGTGCTAAATACTTATCTCCATAATCATTGTGATAAAAAGTATCAAAACCTAATATTCTTAAATAGCTAACAAGTTTTCCTAAATGAGCATCAGCAATAAATTTTGGATATAAATTATACTTTTTTCTTATTGTTGAGATTGAATCTTCAATATCTAAGTTCATATAAACTGGATATACGCTTATTATATCTCCATCTTGAACAAGATAATCTAATTTGATTGTTTTACTATCTTTTAACAATAAATATACTTCAGTGTGAGGTATTTTTAATCCTTCTAAAATATCTTTTATAGTTTGTCGATCTTTAAAAGTTATCTCTCTATATAATCTATTATTATCTTTTAAGAAATTATTCAAATCACCAAAAATTCTTAAAATTACTTTTTTTATCATATAATATCCTCTTTAGTTATTATTTTCAAAATAAACCCCAACACCACTTCTTCCAAGATGTACAATTAAAACATTACTAATCATATTTATTAGAAACTTTTTAGTACCGAAACGCTCTTCAATCATATCTCTTAACTTTAATGCCTTATCTCTATCACCAGAATAACTAATACCAATAACCTGGTCTTTTAAGTTAGTACTTCTTTTTTCCATAATATCTAAAATATTTTCATATGCTTTAGAATAACCCCTAACCTTTTTAAATAACTGGATTTTACCTTCTTTAACTTCCAAAATTGGCTTGATGTTTAAAAACTCCCCCACAAAAGCAGTCGTTTTACTTATTCTACCACCTGTTTTTAACCTTTCTAGAGTTTCTAAGGTGAAAATATGTTCTATATTCTCAACTAAACCTTTAACCTTGCTTACAATCTGTTCAAAAGGTAATTTTTCTTCTTGAAGTTGAATTGTTTTTTCTACTAATAGTTCAATCGCTGTTGAACCGGACTTTGTATCAATTATTTCATAATTAAAGTCTGGATATCTTTTTTTTACATTTTCTGCAACTAGTCTTGCTGTTTGATATGCTCCAGACATCTTAGAAGAAAATGCAAGATAAATGCATTTTAAATTATTTTCAGCACAATGTTTGAATTCTTTTTCAAAGTCTAGTGCCCTAACCTGAGCAGTTGTAATATATCTTTTTTCTTCTAAGAACTTAAATAGTTTATCTTTATTGATATTAATTCCATCTAAAAACTCATCCTGATCAACAATAATTCTAAAAGGAAGTAATTTTATATTATGTTTTTTTAGTTTTTCTTCTGAAATATCACAAGCACTATCTACAATTATCTGTAACTTTTCCATTTAATCACCCCTTTATAATCCCCAAAAGTATACAATTCCTAATGTAGTCACAACACCTAATATTATCTGGAGTGGTAGCCCAGCTATTACATAATCTTTAAATTTATAACCACCCGGTCCATAAACCATTAAGTTAGTCTGATAGCCAATCGGGGTTAAAAATGCTGTACTAGCAGCAAATGTTACTGCCAATACAAAAGCAAATACATTAACTTCTAGAACTCTTGCAGCATCTACAGCAACAGGTAACATAAGTATTGCACTTGCATTATTACTAATAATATTAGTTAATAAGGAAGTTAAATAGTAAAAAACTGCTAACATTATTATTGGAGAAAAGTATTCCGATAATTTCAAAACCTGAAAAGCAATATATTGAGCTGTACCAGTTTTTTCCACAGCAATACCTAAAGGAATCAAACCAGCCAATAGAAATATTACTTCCCAGTTAATAGAATTATATATTTTACTATGATCAATACATTTTGTTAAAACCATAGCAATTACTCCTGCTAATGAAGATATTACAATAGGCACTATATCAAATGTTGCTAACAAAACAACTCCTGCTAAAATTGAAATTGCTTTTAATGCTTTTTTGAATTCATAGCTTCTTGTATCTATTTCACTTGCAATAATAAAGTTTTGATTTTTTCTAAAACGCTCTTCTGTTTCTTTATTTACCAAAAGTAATATTACATCTCCCGGCATAAGTTTAATATCCTGCATTCTTTTATGAGTTAGACCACCACCACGTCTAATTGCCAATACAGCAGCCTCATATCTTTCTAAAAAGTTAACCTGTGATATTGTCTGTCCTTGCATGAAAGAACCATAAGGAATTACAACTTCCATTAATTTTTGACCCTTCATCGGATCTTTCAAATTATTTTCATAAATATCGCTATGAGGTAATAACCTTAACCCATTTCTTTTCATTACTTTCAAAATAGTTTGATGATCAGCCCTTATTATTAAATGATCACCTTTTTTCAATGTTCTCTGAAAAGATGGATCAATATATTGATTATTTCTTCTACTTAATAAAACAATATCTAAATCCATTTCCGTACTTTTTTTAAATTCTTCTAAGTTTCTTCCGATAAGTGGAGATTTTTTTTCTAATACTACTTCTGTAAGATATTCTCTCATTTCATATTCATCAAGCAAGTTATCAGTAACTTTAATTCTATCTGGAATTAACTTGTGCCCAATTAAAACTAAATAGATAATACCAATTATAACAATAACTAAACCTAGTTTTGAAAACTCAAACATTGAAAAAGGATGATCAATTAATCGAGCTGAAATATCACTAGCTAATAGATTAGTTGATGTACCTATTAATGTGATCATTCCTCCCATCATTGAAGCATATGAAAGAGGGATTAAAAGTTTTGATGGTGAAGTTTTTGTTTTTGCAGCTATATCATTTACCATTGGTATTAATGTGGCTACAACGGGAGTATTATTTAATATTCCTGAAAAAAGACCAGATATACCGGTAATAAAACCAACCTGCCTATAGTGGTTTGAACCTGTAATATCAGCAATCTTTCTACCTAAAACCTGTATTATTCCAGTTTCTTGTATACCTGCACTTATAATAAACATTGCTAATACTGTAATCGTAGCTTTATTTGCAAAACCAGAGATAGCTTCTTCAGGAGTAATATGTGTCCAGTTATTTAACACAATTAACACTACTGGAACAGCTATCGCTATCATATCCACACTAATGGGTTCGAAAAAAAATAGTAACATTATTATACCTATAATTATCAACATGATAATCATATCTATATTTAAAGTAACTTCCTGCATTCCATTTAATGACCGTTCTTGAGCGTTAATTGTAGGTGTTAATAACACCAAACACAAAATTAATGCTAAAAAAATTAATCTTTTATCCACCCTCAATATAACACCCCCTACTATATTTATTTATATACTATTAATTTAGATGTTTGCTGTGATCATTATACTTTGCTCTTATACCTCCAACTAATTTTGGTCTAGTTCGAGCTAGAGTAAGGTTTGCTTCCCCTATTTTTTTAATATCTATTCTAACAGGTACAGCTACATGTTTTAAATGCATACCAATTAAAGTATCCCCAATATCTATACCAGCATGACCTGAAATGTGTTCAACTAAAACCGGATTATCAAAAAAATCGTATGCCGCAGTGGCTAAAGAACCACCAGCTTTTTTGTGAGGTATAGCATTAACAATATCTAGATTATACTTTAATGCACATTCACTTTCTACTACTAAAGCTCTATTTAAATGTTCACAACACTGCACTGCTAAAAAGACTTCATTTTCTTTTATTATAGGCAAAATACCTTTGATTATCTTTTCACCTAACTTTGGATTTGATGCAGTACCAATTTTATTACCAGTAATTTCGCTTGTACTACCACCTAGTACAAATATATCACCTTTTAATAATTTTACTATATCAAGTAATTCACCAATAGCCTGCTTTGTATCTTTAACAATCTTTCCTATATTTTCACTCATTATAAAACCTCCTACTTTAATAGCTTGCCTATCTTTTATTTTATCTTTTTGAAACAATATTTTCAAGATATATTATACTGAAAATGTATTTAGAGCTTTACCATCTAAATAATCATATTTAGATCCTTGTTTAAACTCTATTTTTTCCATTTTATTTAATATAAGTTGATGAATTTGTGCCCAATGTTTATCCCAGTTAACAAAAAGGGTTTCATCCTCAGGAGCTCTTCCTAATAATCTCTGTACTGCGATGTCTGGTGATAAGTACTCAAGAAATGTTATAACTTTATCAATATATTCTTCCATGTCTTCAATCTCTATTTCACCTTTTTTATATTTTTTTGCAAATACAGTATTTTCTCTAATATATAAAGCGTGAAGCTTTATATTATCTACTTTTAATGCAGATAATACTTTTGCATTTTCTATAACATCATCCATATTATCACCTGGTAAGTTTAAAATTAAATGTACACCCACACTTACATTATATTTATGGGCAGTCATTACTGCATCTATAAATTCAGCTAAAGTGTGTTTTCTATTAATATTTTTTAAAGTATGATAATTAACGGTCTGTAAACCCAATTCAATACTTAAATTTATATCTAGATTATTATTTTTTATAAATAAAGTCAATTCTTTTAAGTATTGGTCACTTATACAATCTGGACGTGTTGAAAAACAAACTTCTACAACATCTTCAACAGAAGCAGCTTCTTTTATATATTTTTTTAATTTTTCTAAGGGTAAATATGTGTTACTAAAATTTTGAAAATAAGCGATAAACTTTTCGGCATTGTATTTTTTAGAAATATCGTCTTTTAATCCTTCCAACTGTTCAATAACTGTTCTATCATGTTCCATATTTTCAAATACTGCCCCATTTTCACCACAATAAAAGCAACCTCTATAATCAAGGTTGCCATCTCTGTTAGGACAGTTCACTTCAACATTTACTGGTATTTTATATGTTTTAACTCCATATTTGTTTTTTAGATATCTAGAATATTTAAAATAACTCAAACCATAGTCCTCCTTTGATACTATAAAATTTTTTAATCACATGTTTTCCTTATAAAAAGTTAAAAAGACAGTTAAAACTGCCTTTTTTTATTTTTCTTCAATTTTTTCTTTAAGATCTTTTAGTTCTGGAAATAAGTATCCATAAAACTCATAAAGATTATATTTATCGTTATTTTCACTTCTTTTACTCAGTTTTTCATGGTCCTGTCTTAAAAAATCCGAAATCATTGTTGTTAGTTGATCTGCTTCTTCTTTCGTTAAATATACTTTATTACTAGAAGCATATAAATCAGGTGTATAGTTTAATTCTTCTAATTTAGATTTTGGATCATCCAATTTACCCAAATAACTATACAGGTCTACTATCCGATTCTCCAAATGATTTATATAACCATTAAGCCAATGAAGGTTGTCTTCTTTTAAATATTTATATACAATTTCTTTACCTTCAATTGATTTAGCAGTTACTCTTACTTTTTTATCCTCTTGTTCAGTAATTATGTTATTTTCAAGTAGTCTATCTAAATAATCATTTATCATGTTTGGGTTTTCATCTAACTTCTCTATTATCCAATCTCTACTAACAGTGTCATAGTTCATTGTATCTAATATGTCGTGAACAAAAGGATCTCCAATTAACTCTAGCTGCTCTTTTTTGTCTAAATAAAGAATATCCTTCATATTACATACCCCCATTTATTTTACTACTACCTTAATAATATTCTATAAATGTAGATATAATCCTTTAATAAAGGGTGGACTTTTAAAGTCCACCCTTTATTCGAAGCTCAGTCAGTAATATAACTCGATGTGACTTCAGCTCCTATTTTTATGGAGGAAAATATTATTACAGCTGTAAATGCATTAATTAAACTGGCAGGTATAACAATTGTATAAAATAGTACAATAAATGGTCCGGGTAATCCGAATAATAAGGCGGCTGTACCTAAAAATACAGCACCACTTATTAATGTACCAACTATAGTTATTATTCCAACACCAATTTTATTATTAAATGCTTTCATAACTGGTCCTAACATTGCAAACACTATAAAAAATGTAACTATTTTATCAACCATATTTGCAACCTGTCCACCTGGAAAACCAGTTGTTAAAGCTGTAAATATACCTGTTGCAATTGCAACTAAAAACCCAAGTTTAAAGTCCTTTTTTATGATTATCACAATAAACATCATAGCCAGTGAAAAATCAGGTTTCATCCCTAATAGTAATGGTGGAAAAACAGCATGCAAAATAAATCCAATCGCAACCAACAATGAAGCTTGAACAATATCTTTTGTATTCATTAATTTCATCTCCCTTTATATTTTTATGCCTAAATACTCAACTAATCTTTAATTAAAGAGAGAACTTTGCCACCATGTGTCCATATTAGTGTACTTTTTTAATAAATTTTTCATAATACCTACTCCTCACTACTCTTTTTTATATATTAAACTAAAAAAAGCCCCTCACCCCAATTGGGACGAAAGACTTATATTCCGTGTTGCCACCCTGTTTAATCAATTATAAATTGATTCACTCGATAGGAAACCAAATAATTTGAGTTCCTTCTTCTTTAACGGTAAGAATCCGGCTTAAGAATACTCTTCTTAAAAGAATAAGAATTTCACCTTGCATCTCCCAAGTCCATTCACTATCTCACTTAATACTGACTTCTCAGCAACGTCAGCTCTCTGTAATTAAATAATAATAGCTACTCGTCTTGTTCAAAGATTTTATAAATATTCATTTATTTTATATTATTCTAGCATAATTAATATTATCTGTCAAGAGTTTTATCTGTTTTTATTAATTTAAATTTGCCGGCAACTTGATCATTCTTTAATTTACTAACAAATTCAATATCTAACTTTACATTAGTCATATCTTTTTTTCAAAAATAGTTTCAAATTTGTATTTTACATTATTTTCTATGGCTGTTTTATCTGCAGTTTTTTGTTTTACTACTTTTATCTTTATTTTTTCATCAGATAATTTTATTAATTGATATCTTTGTACTCCCTTTAGATGTAATTCAACTAATACTATTGGATGGATAAAATCATATTCATTATCATTATTTTTAAGCCATAATAAATCTTCACTTCGACCTGAAATCTTTTCTACATGATTAAATGGCCATTTAATGTTTTCAGTATTACTTTTTGACATTAAATCATTTATTTCATATCGTATTAGAGGTTGGGTATAGTTATATAGATTGGTAAGCATTATCTTTTCATCTTTAATTTCAACTATAACTAGGTCATCAAAGATATAAATATCATCATTTCCAATACCTACTCCCATCAGGATTGATTCAGATGTTCCATAAAAATTATATGGAGATATATTCCAATGCTTTTTTACCTTATTTACTACTCTTATAGATAAGGGCTCTCCCCCACAAATAATATGTTCCGGATTTATATCTAACTTTTTATCCTTTTGATAGTCTAATAATATGTCTAATGCAGATGGATAGCAACTTATAATATCAGGTTGAAATTCATTTAGTTTATTAATATAACTATCTAAAGGATAATTAATATCTATTATTAAAAAATCTTCATAGAATAATTGCTCTATCTTATTAACAGGACTTAAAAAGAAACTAATACCAGCATAATGTCCATCTACTGCTCCAATAAATACATATTTTTTACTCTTTAAACTAAAACTATCAAATAAGCGGCTCGATCCAACTGCTTTTAGTAGTTCCCAATTCTTATTTGAGTAGATATAATATCCTATTTCTCCCGTTGTTCCAGAACTGTGAACCACAAAATATTTATTTTTGTACATTTTTTTAGGATTTGGATTATTTTCAATAAACTTTACAATATCATTTTTTTTGATATTATTAATAGTCAAAACATCATTGAAATTATCCATAATCTTCTTTTTATTAACTATCGGTAAATTTTTCAGCTTTATATTATCTAAATCTTTATATTCTATACCCTCGTTTTTATATAATCTATTATAAAAAGAACTGTTCTGATAGGCATACTTTAATAATTTATTAAATTTTTTATTTTGTAATTTTTTAACTTTTTCTTTACTATAGTTAAGATGTCTGTCATAAAGAAACTTTTTTAATGTAATATTTAATATACCCATAATATCCATCCTCTGTTAACAATTTATTAAAAATCTGATACAATAGAAGTGGTGATAATATGTTTTACTATAAGTTTAATAAAGAAAATGATAGAAATAGTGATATATTAATATTTGCAAACAAAAATATATATGAAAAAATTGAAAAGGATGCAATAAAACAACTATTTAATACAAGCAAACTACCAAAAGTAAAGCTAGTAGTTGGAATGCCTGATATTCATATAGGATATGGACTTCCTATTGGTGGAATATTTGCAAGTGATGCTGAAAATGGTATTGTTTCACCAGGTGCAGTTGGTTTTGACATTAACTGTGGTGTGAGATTATTAAAAACAGATCTTAACAAAAATGATACTGATAAAGATCTCAATGTGATATTAAACCACTTTAAAAATAGAATCCCAGCCGGACTAGGGGAAAATTCAAATCTTAAATTTACTCAAAAAGAATTTAAAGATGTAGTAGAAAAAGGTGTACCTTACTTAATAAATAAATTTGGTTTGGGTAAAACAAGTGACATAGATAATATCGAAGACCATGGATCATTTCCTAATGCTGATCTAGATAAAGTATCTAATAAAGCTATTAGTAGAGGTATAACACAGTTAGGAAGTCTAGGTTCAGGTAATCATTTTATCGAACTACAGTATATAGATAAGGTCTTTGACTCAAGTTCAAACTTTAAAGAAGGTCAAATTACAGTAATGATTCATACTGGTTCAAGAGGATTTGGGCATCAAATTGCAAAAGATTACATTGATAAGGCATTAAATCAAGATATTGATTTTCCTGTTAAAAACTTAGCCTATTTCAATATAAATTCAACTGATGGTCAAAATTACTTAAAGGCCATGGCAGCAGCAGCAAACTTTGCCTATGTGAATAGGCAGATCTTATACCAAAAAGTTAATGAAATTTTAAATGAGCTTTATCCTGGAATTAGTACTAATTTATTCTATGATCTAACTCATAATATAGCTAGATTTGAAAGACACAGTATAGATAACTCTAAAAAAGACTTTTTGATCCATAGAAAAGGTACAACCAGATTAGACTATAATTCATATTCTCTATTACCCGGTTCTATGGGTACAGCAAGTTATGTAATAAAATCTGCAAACTCAGAATATACTGCTAAATCTTTGAAGTCAATTGCACATGGTTCTGGTAGAGTTATGGGTAGGCGAGAAGCTAAAAGAACCATATCAAAAAAAGAGCATTTAGCTTCATTAAATAAAGTTAAAGTAACTTCTTCTTCCGGTGATTCTTTATTAGATGAATCTCCTTTAGTATATAAAGACATTGAAGAAGTTATTAGTTCAATTATTGAAACAAAACTAGCATTACCAGTGGCTAGGTTAAAACCATTAGCCGTATTAAAAGGATAAGGGGTGATATTATTAATACAGGAGCATTTTTAGATATTGACGGTACTTTATATAGGGGATCACTAATGATTCAACATTTTAAAAAATTAATAAAATATGAGGTTTTAGATCCGGTAGTTTGGCATAGTGAAGTTAAAAATACTTATGATGAATGGAAAAAAAGGCATGGATTATATGACGATTATCTTGAAGAATTAGCAGACATATATATTGATGAACTTAAAGGAATTAAATTTTCTGATTTAGAATTTGTAAACAACCAAGTAATTAAATTAAGTGGGGATATAGTTTATAGATATACCAGAAATGTTGTGGAATATCATCTAAATAAAAATCATAAAGTGTTTTTTATATCCGGTAGTCCAGAATTTTTAGTTAAAAAAATGGCAGAAAAATATGGTGTGACCGATTATAGAGGAAGTAAGTATATACTGGATGATAATGGTCTATTTACTGGAGATGTAATTAGAATGTGGAAATCAAATAACAAAGAAATGGTCTTAAATAACTTTGTATCAGAATATAATATTGATCTCTCGAGAAGTTACTCCTATGGAGATACGCTTGGGGATTATAGTATGTTAATGATGACAAAAAATCCAGTCGCTTTTAATCCAAATAATGATTTAATTAATACAATAAAAAACGATCGTGAATTAAGTGAAAAAACACAGATTGTTATTGAAAGGAAAGATAATATTTATAAGCTAAATCCAGATGTGGAAATATTAAATATTGAATAATTAATTAAAATAATATATAAAAAACTTAAAACCTCCTTTAAAGGAGGTTTAGTCTTTTCTTATTGTTCCTGATCTTTTTCATTTAAATATCTAACTTTTTCTTTAAAGCTATTAACAATCAATTGAGCTAACTCTTTATCAAACTCTAAATTTTCAACATAGTACCATATATGATCATCATTTCTACCTTCTCTTGACTTTCTTTCTAAATCAGAATCTTCTTCATCTTCTTCATAATAGAAAGAAAATTTTAACTTGTTGTAAGCCTGGAATGAAACAGACATGAACATACCATCTTGCTGTCTATTCTTAGACACATAAAAACTCATTCCATTGTGAATAACCTTCCAAGCAATCGAATTTTTAAAATTATTAAGAAAAGGAAATAATTTCTTCAAAAAATAATCATAAAAGTGTAGATATTTAGGCATATGCTTTTTTAAAAATTCCTTTTCTCGGGCATGTTTAATCTTAGGCAACATTTTTTGCAACTTGTTTATTTTTATTTTTACTATAACATAGTCATACACATTTGACATTATATCCCTCCAAATTTGTAAAGAAACAAATATTTATCCTATTATAATATTATATAATAATAATGGCTAAAAGTAAACTAATAATTAGCTTTTCAAAGCATTATGGAGCATTTACGGTCATAAATCTTATCTAATTAATTTAATAAGACTTAAACAATTAAATACACATTATTTGTTACCTAATAACATCATTAACATTATTTATATGTTTATTCATTAATTGCTTTATCATCTATTCTTTTAAATCCTTCACCTAGTACTTCATGGGCTTCATTTAAAACCACAAAAGCATTTTGGTCTATTTCTCTAATTAAATTTTTGAGCTTTGTTATCTCAGCTCTGTTGATCGTTACTAATAAAACATCTTTTTCTTTCCCACTATATCCACCATAACCCTTTAAAGCAGTAACTCCTCTGCCCATATTTGTTAAAATACTATTTTTTATAATTTGAGATTTATCTGAAATTATAAATACGGATTTAGAGATATTGAAACCTTCTTGTATAATATCAATTAACTTTGTGCTAACAAATATTGTTATAGCTGCATATAAAGCTAATTCAACATCAAAAACTAATCCTGCAAGTGTAATAACTACTCCATCTATTAAAAATAGACCCTGCCCAATACTGAACCGCGGGAAAAAATAACTGGTCAAAGCAGCAATTAGATCGGTACCTCCGGTAGTTCCACCAGCTCTAAATACTAATCCCATACCTAGACCTCCTAAAACTCCACCATATATACTAGCTAAAATTACTTCATGAGTTACTGGTTCAATAATAGGGGATAAAAATTCTACAGAAAAAGACATAACTAATATTCCCCATAATGTTTTAGTACCAATACTACCCCCTAAAACATATACAGCTAAAACAAATAAAGGAATATTTATTATTAGTATTACTATTCCTACATTAAATCCAAACATGTGGTATAAAATAGTTGCTACACCACTAACCCCACCTGCTGCAATTTTATTTGGAACGGTAAATAATACTAAAGATAATGCTGTAAAAATTGCTCCAACAGTTACTAAAATATAATTCATTGCTATTTTTTTTACTTTATAGCTCATCTTAACACCCCCAATGTAACTAACCCCGCATCATTATATACGGGGTTGAAGATAAAATCAATACATAATTTATGATTTTAACACAAAATTTACTTTAGGTTTACTTTACCTCTGTAAATTTGCCCTCTTACACTATCAATTGTTACTATTTCTCCATCTTTTAACATATCCATTACTCCAACAGCACCAACTACAACTGGCTTATTGTATTTAATCCCGATAACAGCTGAATGGGAAGTAACTCCACCTTCAACTGCGATAATCCCGGCTGATTTTTTTATCGATTCTAGATACTGGTTATTTGTATTTCTTGTTACTATAATATCTCCACTTTCAACTTTATTGTTAGCCTCATTTGCACTATTTACTATTTTAACTTTTCCATGAATTATCTTTCTACCAATTCCTTTTCCTTCTACTATAGGATCTCCAACAATATCTACTTTTATTAAATTGGTTGTTCCAGGAGTACCAACAGGAACACCTGCTGTAAGAACTACTAAGTCCCCTTCACTAACTAAATTGTTTTGTAGCGCTACATTAATTGAATTATCCATCATCTCATCTGTTGAAGTGCTATCTGTAGCCATAGTTGGGTATACTCCCCAACTTAAAGTTAAATCATGTAATGCCATGTCATTTGGAGTTACTGCTATAATAGGTGTCAAAGAACGGCATTTAGATACCATTCTAGCTGTAGAACCAGATCCAGTAGCTGTAATTATTGCATCTGCAGATAATCCAGAAGCAATTTCACAAGATCCAATACTGATTGCCTCTGTAACTGTATCAGCTTTAATAGATTTGCCACTACTTAGTTTTTCTTTATAGCTATCAGACGTTTCAGTTTCTCTAGCTATATTTACCATAGTCCTAACTGACTGAACTGGGAATTTACCTATTGCTGTTTCACCAGACAACATTATAGCATCAGTTCCATCAAAAATTGCATTTGCTACATCTGAGGCTTCTGCTCTTGTAGGTCTAGGATTTCTTATCATAGAATCTAATAACTGGGTTGCTGTAATTACCGGTTTTGCAGCTTCATTACATTTTTTTATAATCACCTTTTGAATAATTGGTACTTTTTCAGCAGGTATTTCTACTCCCAGATCACCTCTGGCAATCATTATACCGTCTGAAACCTCAATTATTTCATCTATATTACTTACTGATTCCTTACTTTCAATTTTAGAGATTATTTTTATATCTTGTGCCCATTCTTTTTCTAGGACTTCTCTTATTTCTAATACATCAGAAGCTTTTCTAATAAATGATGCCGCTACAAAATGTATATTATGTTTTACCCCAAAAACTATATCTTTTTTATCGTTTTCAGTAATAGCTGGAAGAGTGGATTTTATACCTGGTATATTAACTCCTTTTTGTGAACCTAAATCACCACCGTTAATTACTGTACACACTATTTCTTTATCTTTTATCTTATTGACTCTTAATTCCAATAAACCATCATCGATTAATATTTTGTCCTCTAAATTAATATCATTTGTTAAATTTTCATATTTAATTTGAAATTTATCTTTACTTCCAACTATCTCCTCATTAGTTATTATAACCTGATCATTGTTTTTTAAGTATATTTTCCCATTTTCCATTTCACCTGTTCTGATTTCTGGGCCCTGAGTATCTAAAATTATCCCAATTGGTCTATCAATTTCTTTTTCAACTTCCTTAATTAATTCAATCCTATCTCCGTGTTCTTTATGATCCCCGTGTGAAAAATTTAATCTTGCTACATCCATTCCTGCTTCAGCTAACTGTTTAATTGTTTTTTTATCATTAACTGCAGGTCCAAGGGTACATACTATTTTAGTTTTTCTCAATTTTACCCCTCCTGACTATAAAGATAATATTCTTGCTAAATTATATATATCCATATCAATATTTTTTTCTTTTCTTAACGCTTCATCTAAATCAACATCTATTACATTTTTACCATCATAACCAATCATTCTGCTTTCCTTACCATTTAATAGAAGTTCTACTGCTTCAGCTCCCATTTCAGTTGATATTATTCTATCTAAGGCTGTAGGTGAACCACCACGTTGTAAGTGTCCAAGGATTGTTACTCTTGTTTCAATAGATAGCTCTTCTCTAATATGATTTCCAATTATAGTTCCGATATTTCTATCATCACCGGTTTCTTTTTTTAGTTCCTTTCCAGCTCCTTCTGCAACTACTATTATATTGTGTAATTTTCCCCTATCAAAACCGGCTTTACAATTGTTTATTATATCTTCTAATCTAAACTCTATTTCAGGAATTAATATTGATTCCGCTCCACCTGCCATACCAGTATATAATGTAAGATAACCTTTATCTCTTCCCATAATTTCAACCACAAAGGTACGTTCATGAGAAGTAGCAGTATCCCTTACTTTATTTAAGGCATCTAAAACAGTATTCATAGCTGTATCAAAACCTATACAGAATTCTGTCATAGCTAAATCATTATCTATTGTTGCAGGTATACCCATTACAGGCATTCCAAATTCTTCGTTTAATAGTTTAGCTCCTGTTAATGAACCATTTCCCCCGATCACAATTAAACCACCTATATCTAAATCTTTAAGAATTTTATATGCTTTTTCTCTTCCCACTTTGGTTTCAAATTCCTTACATCTTGCAGTTCTTAAGATTGTTCCTCCACGATGAATAATATCACCAACAGAACGCCTTGTCATTTCTGTATATTTACCATCTATTACTCCACTGTAACCGTTATAAAAACCTATAACCTCTATATTTCTATAAACAGCTGCTCTCACTACAGATCTAATAGCTGGGTTCATCCCTGGAGCATCTCCACCACTAGTTAGAACACCTATTTTTTTCACAATAATTCCCCCTGTCTTTTTATGCAAAACTACTAAATATATATACTAAAAGAGTATAATCTTTTTTAAAAGATGTCAAGAAATAGAATGTTAACATAATATTAAATTTTTATATTAATATATGGTATAAGACTTTTTTGATATTAGATTATCTAATTTAGAACTATTTAATGATTTCAGATTAATCCAGTAATCCTTATCACTTATAATCTTTTTATTTTTATTTTTCAATATAACTGGATTGTTACCTTTATTTGAAACTATAAATGATTTAATTTTTTCTACCTGTGTTATATTAAGACCAGACAAATTAATTTCTAACAATTGAGTTTTTAAATTTACTAATTTATTTGCTATAAAACTATCATTATCAGACTGATAACCCACAATTAAAACAGGATTACCTTTTTTTATAAAATCATTATATTTTTTATAAGTATCTGGAAATACAACCACATCTAAAGTAGTTTCCCAATCTTCAACTAATAAAAAAGCCATTAAGTTATTATTCTTTGTATAATGCTGTTTAACTTCTAAAATTCGACCTGCAAAACATAAATTACGATTATTATTATTTCTAATATTACAGGAAGAATTAGTTAAAAGTTTTATTTTTTCTTTATAATCATCTAAAGGATGTCCTGATACATATATCCCCAGATATTCTTTTTCTTGTTCTAATTTGATTTCTAAATCTATTTCATCTATATCAGGATATGTAATTTGATTGTCAAAAAAATCATCTTCATTATCAAACATATCAAAAAATGAAGTCTGATTTTCATTAATCTGTTTTTTACTATTAGAAATCTTTTCATATATTTGTTCATACTTAACTAAAAGCTGTGATCTTTTTAAACCTAAGTTATCAAAACAACCAGATTTAATTAGTGCTTCAATGGTTCTAATATTTAACTTTTTAATATCAATCTTCTCTAAAAAGTCTTCAAGTGATTTATACCTATCTTTGCGTGAATCAACAATTGTTTCAATTGCATTAGTTCCGACATTTTTAATTGCTTTTAGACCAAATCTAATATCACCTGCTTTATTGGGGACGAAGTCATAATAACTTTCATTAATATCAGGAGGTAATACATCTAGACCTATATCTTTAGCTTCATTTATATATTGAGAGACTTTATCTAAATTATTCATAACACTTGATAATAATGCAGCCATAAACTCTGAAGGGTATTTGGCCTTCAAATATGCAGTCTGATATGCTAAAAGAGCATAAGCAGCACTATGAGACTTATTAAAACCATAACCAGCAAAATATTCCATCTGATCAAAAATATCATTTGCTATACTTTTTTTAATACCATTTTTTAAAGCACCCTCAATAAATTTATTTCTTTCGTTTTCAATTAATTTTTTCTTCTTTTTTCCCATACCTCTTCTTAAAAGATCCGCTTCTCCCATTGTATATCCAGCAAGTTTACTTGCAATTTCCATTACCTGTTCTTGGTATAAAATCATACCATATGTTTCTTTTAACATGGGCTTTAATTTAGGATGAATATAGTTGGGTTCTTTTTCACCGTGTCTACATTTAATATAATCATCAACTATATTACTACCTAAGGGACCAGGCCTACCTAATGCAAGTAATGCGATAATATCTTCAAAACGATCTGGCTTTAACTTTTTATTTAGATCCTGAAAAAGCCTTGATTCCATCTGGAAGACTCCTGAAGTTTGACCTTTCTGAAGCATTTTATATACATCTTGATCATCACGAGCTATATTTTCTATATCTATAGTAATATTTTTATTTTTCTCTATTAAATCAAGAGCTTTATTAATTATAGTAAGATTTCTCAAACCTAAAAAGTCCATTTTTAAAAGACCCATAGCTTCTAAATCATTCATCGGAAGCTGAGTGATAACATTACCGTCTTGCAGCTGTAATGGTATTATATTTTTTAAGTCCTCAGGTCCAATTATCACACCGGCTGCATGGGTTGATATATGTCTTGGTAATCCTTCAATCGATTTGGAATAATCAATAAGTTTTTTTACTTGATCATCTTTTTTATATATATCATTTAGCTTATCTATATTTTTCAAAGCGTAATCTAGATTAATACCATGCTGTGCAGGTATCATTTTAGCAACTTTATCCACCTTACCATATGAAATATCTAAAGCTCGACCAACATCTCTTACAGCAGCTCTTGCAGCCATTGTACCAAAAGTACCGATTTGTGCTACTCGCTCATTACCATATCTTTTTTTAACATATTCAATTATCTCATCTCTTCTTTCATCAAAATCAATATCAATATCAGGCATAGTGACTCTTTGAGGATTTAAAAATCTTTCAAATATTAAACCATATTTTAAGGGGTTTATTCTGGTAATCCCTAATAAATAGGAAACTAGACTTCCCGCAGCTGAACCACGTCCAGGTCCAACCCTAATATTATTTTTTTCAGCATACTTAATAAAATCCCAAACAATTAAAAAATATGATATGTAACCCATCTCTTCTATGATCTCTAATTCATAGTTCATTCTTTCAAGGGCTTCATCATTTCCATTTAGACCTTTTTCTTTCAAGCCTTTTTCACAAAGTTTTTTCAGATATGAGGCTGATTTTTTTTCTTCAACATCCGGATAACTTGGTAAATAAAAGTCATTATTATCAATATTTATATTTACTCGGTTACTAATTTTTAAAGTGTTTTTATAAGCATTTTCTAATTCAGGAAATAGTTTATACATTTCAAGAGAACTTTTAAAATAAAATTGGTCATTGGGAAATCTCATTCTGTTTTCATCTTTTATGGTTTTACCGGTCTGTAAAGCTAAGAGTACATCATGTACATCTGCATCTTCTTTATTTTCATAATGAACATCATTGGTTATAATCATAGGGACATCAATATTATTAGATATTTTAATTAATGAGGAGTTAACCTTTTTTTCATCTTTTAAGTTATGATCCATTAGCTCAAGATAAAAATTATCTTTTCCAAAGATTTGTTTGTACTCACTTATAATATCAATAACATCTTCTCTGCTTTTATCATTTAATATTGCCTGTGGTATCTCTCCCTGTAAGCAAGCTGAAGATGCTATAATTCCTTTTCTATATTTATATAACAAATCTTTATCAACCCTAGGTTTATAATAAAATCCTTCTAACCAGGAGGCTGATACTATTTTCATTAAATTATGTAAACCCTGATTATCTATAGCTAATAATAATAGATGGTACCTTTTTCTCACAGATTTATCAAACCTATCTGTTGGTGATAGATAAACCTCACATCCGATGATAGGTTTGATATTATTATTTTTAGCTATTTTATAAAATTCATACATACCATACAATACACCATGGTCAGTTACAGCAACTGCCGGCATATTTAACTTCTTTGCTTTTTTTACAATATTATTTAATCTTAAAGCCCCATCAAGTAAACTATACTCGGTATGGTTATGTAAATGTACAAATTTATCAACCATTTTGCTTCTCTCCAATCTATTAAAAGTTGATTAATTCTGTTGTTTTTATTGTATAATTTTTATAATATGTTATAATACAAATAGATAATTATATGGAGGTGTATTTTATGAAAAAAGAAGAAGTAAAAGATGTTCTAGATCAAATCCGTCCAGGCCTTCAAGCTGATGGTGGAGATGTGGAACTTGTTGAAATAACTGAAGATGGTATAGTAAAAGTTAGATTAGTTGGCGCCTGTAATGGATGTCCAATGTCTACTTTAACATTAAAAAACGGAATTGAAAGAACTTTAAAAAAGAAACTTCCTGAAGTAAAAGAAGTTGTAGCCGTTTAATTAATCATTAAGCACCCTTAGTAGGGTGCTTTTTTTATTTTTAATCTTTATTTTCTTTTTCTGGTTCAATACCTAAATCAAGATCTCCAAATACAATTTTTTGAATATCATTTAACATGACGTTAACCTTATATTCTGCCTGTAAATATTGTTTAAGGTTTGAATTTAATTCAACTAATTCCCTTAAATTTTCTAATTTTTCCTTTTCTTCCTCACTTAAATCTTCACCCGATAGTTGTTTTGCCTGTAACTTCATCTGTTCTTGTTGAAAATCCAATAACATTTCTTTAGTTTTTTCATTACTTACAACTTTCTCACGTTTTTTTAAATACTCCTTATATTCATCTGATTTTTTAATTTGTCTAGCCATTCTATTTGCAAGATCATATACAGACATCACTAACTCCTCCTTTGTAATCATTATCTATATAATATCATAAATTTTAATTATTTTAAATTCGTTAGTCATTATTTTTTTTATCTAATTTTTCTGCTTTCTCAACTGCATTTACAGTAGAAGATAAAATCATATCACTCTTATAAAAGATGTTTTCTTCACCGATTAACTGTATAATACCTAAATTTTTAAGAATTTTATATTTGTTATCATTTACTCCTGATATTAATACTTCCCGATCATTATCTTGGACTTCTTTTATAAATTTCTTCAATTCATTAATTGAAGTAATATCAATATTATCTATATTTCTAATCCTAATTATATACCCACAACCAGCATCAGAAACATTCTCAAGTTTATCTTTAAAACTATCAGCTGAACTAAACGTAAAATCACCAACCAAGTCAAGTATAATATACTCATCATCTGCAATTTCTTCTGGTTCAGTTGTAACTATTTTGGCATGTGAATCTTCATCATACTTTAAGTGACTTACACTTGCTTCTGAACTGTCTTTTAATACAGAGATTAATGATAATAAAACTCCAAAATAAACTGCATACTCTATTCTTGGTAATGATATAGTAGCTAAAAATGTTAAAATAAATATTAAAGTATCTGCCTTAGTAGCATTTAATATCTCTTTTACTTCATTTTGATCAACCATATTATAAGCTACAATTAAAACTAATCCAGCTAATGAAGATATTGGAATGAATTTTATAAAAAAGTTAAAGAATACAATAAATATTAAAATAGATATAGCTGAAACCAATTCAGAAATCCTGGTTTTAGCCCCACCTTGATAATTAGCAAACGTATTTGTAAAAGAAGCTGAACTGGCAAAACCGTTAAAAAATGATAGTCCTAAGTTCATCACACCTTGGCTTAAAAACTCCTTGTTTATATCAAGTTCTTCATTAGACCTTGTAGAAACTGATTTCACAACTGCTAAAGTTTGTATAAGGCCAACAAGTGCAACTGCTAAAGCCTTTGTGGATATATTAAAAACCGTCCCAATATTAAGAGTAGGAATACTTAAGCTAAAAGTATCTAAGTCTAAACTACCTACAGTATTTATCATTTTATCAAAACCAAATACCATTGTTAAAATAGTTACTACTAATACTCCAAATAAATATGAAGGTACTTTATACTTACTCTTTTCTAAAATTACAATTATTAAAATAGTTAAAATACCCATTAATATGGCAATTAGGTTAATTGAAGTAAAACTTAAAACTAATTTATATAGTTCATCAAACATATTATATGTACTTTGTAAACTTACTCCTAAAAAGTTTTTTATCTGACCAATACCAATTATGAGAGCTGCTCCCGTAGTAAGTCCCACAATGACAGGATGAGATACATACCTTACAAGTTTTCCAAACTTAAATAATCCAGCTATTATTTGAAACACACCAACTAAAAATGTTAGTAATATTACTATCTCTAAATATCTACTTTGTTGTACCATATTCAAGTTACTTGCAATAGCCATTGCCATTAAATTAGTTGGACCTACAATAATATAACTGGATTTTCCAGTTAGAGTAGATATTATCTGTGAAACTATGGAAGTATAAAGTCCATAGATAGGATTAAGCCCTGCAATTAATGCATAAGCCATATTTTGTGGAATACATAAAGTAGCAACTGACAATCCTGCATAGATATCACTTTTAAAATATTTACCTTTATAATTTTTTATGGTGTTTATTATGTTTTCCCCTTTTTTTAACATTATACTCACCGTTTTTTTATTATTTGAAAAACAACTTACCTAAAAATGGTTGCTTTACATCTACTGCCTCAAAACTACATAGTTCTTGACAGCAATAACATCTTATACACAAATCAAGGTCTACTTTAGGATAATCATCTAATTTTATAGCTTCAGCTGGACAGTTTGCGGCACAATCCCCACATTTAACACATTTATCATGATTAAAATCCGGCTTGGGTTTTAAAAGTGCATTTATAATTTTTGTTATAAAAGGTGGTAAATTTTTAAAGTCTCTTGTATCATTTTCATTTATATCTGGAATTTTTGTATTTGAAGCTGATTTTAGTTGAGCACCATGTAGTTCTAATTTATCTAAACTATCAACAAGCCCATTTTTACTACCTTGGTTTATTGTGGGTATGTCTAATGGATTTATATTGAGTAGATGTGCACCTGCAACATCTAAGGCAAAACATGAACTACTTGCCAATATATATCCTATTTTAATTTTATCACCTGAAGATGGTCCAGCACCATGCATACCATAAACTGCATCCATAATATTTACTTGTGGACTTATTAATCTGGCTAAATCGACTAACATTAATGCAAAGTTTGCTGCTTCCGGCATTCTTAAATGGTATTCTCCCTTTGTGATTCCCGGTATTGCACCAAAAAGATTTTTAACTGCACCTGTATAAAGCATAAAAGAATGTGTTTTTAGTTTTGGCATATTAATAATTAAATCAGCATCTTTAATAAAGTTTGCAATTTGAAATGATTTTACTAAAAATCCTTCTTTAAATGAAATATTAGAATAACTAGTATCATAGTTTAACTTTACATTCTTATTTTCTGCAAGTTCATACAGTCCTGTTTTTTTATAGATGCTTTTCAATCTCATTTTATTGAAAGGTCCACCAGGACTGTCCCCTATAACTATATTACATTCATAATCTTTTAGTCTATCTATTACTTCTTTGAGCAAACTTGGATGAGTAGTTATACACTCTTCTGGTGTTTTGCCTAATAATAGATTAGGTTTTATAACTACAGTATTCGCATTCTTTAATTGTTGATCTAATCCATCTAACTGTTTAAAAACTTCTGATATTGATTTTTTTATGTTTTGTGATTCATAGTTTTCACAACTAGATGCTACCACTTTATTTTCATTCATTTTTTTCACCTTTTTTCATTTTCTAAAATCTGTTTTAATTAATAATAGCACAGCTAATTTATATATTCAATATATAATAATTTTAATTTGGAATTAATATCATAGAAAGTTTAAAAATATTAATCAA
>Ga0306868_1000248_pt1 | contig 39111 bp, 35 predicted proteins | sample AntRauTorckE6832_FD_190411 | JGI IMG/M metagenome (GOLD analysis project Ga0306868, IMG submission 190411) | Saline lake microbial communities from Rauer Islands, Antarctica - Metagenome Torckler E6 #832 (v2) (version 2) | ecosystem: Environmental > Aquatic > Non-marine Saline and Alkaline >... | reverse complement strand
CATATTCTTCGGATAAGCTCCTATAGCTATGGTTACCTTGATTGTAGATCTTTACTAGCTGTTTCTTAAAGTCTTCATCGAAACGCTTTTTGGCCATTTAAATCTCCTCCTGATTTAATTGTACCATGTTAAGTAAAGAACTGTCCTATTAAGTGTAACCTATCCAAGGATTCCCAATGATAAACATCGGCTATTACGTAGCGGGTCCTCATGATAATCGTAGCAATTGACTGACGCAAAAAGATGTTAAATAGAAAATAATAAAAAAAATCACCGCACCCAACCATTGGAAATTTTCCAATGGTTGGGTGCAGCTTTTGTTTTCAAATGAATTATACGCTCAGTTCTATAAGATTTCCTTCAGGATCTTCAAATACACTCTCGTAGTACCCGTCTCCTGTTATTCTAGGGCCACTTATTAAAGTGTAGCCATCATTTTTAAGTCTTTCAGTAAGTTTGTCTACTTGCTTCTTACTACCTAGGGAGAACGCAATATGCGCCCAGCCTAAAGATGAATGGAGGGCTCCCCCTTGAATGGTGTTTCTTTTCATGAGTTCAAGACGCATCCCATCATCAAACGCAATGAAGTAGGATTCAAAGCCTTTCTTCTTGTTGATGTATTTATCGCCTGCCTTACCATCAAAGTAAGTTTCATAAAAGGTTTTCTCTCTTTCAAGACTTCTGACCCAAAGGGCCACGTGTGCAATTTTCATACGGATTCTCCTTATAATAAATTCTATGGAGATTAATGGTAATGAATTATACCTTCATTATAAAGGAGTTTCCATAAATAACAAACCCTTGTCATCGATCTAACACTATTTCGTGTTTGCACTACGCTTTATTTTTGGCGTTTCCGTTCCTCTGCAGTATAATGAGGTTACAAAAATTATTTTAGCCACATATGACAAGACATAGGATGATTAAGATGAAAAATGGATTTAATAGATTGATTCCTGCCAAATGCTTTCTTTGGTGGGAAAAACGCAGGCAAAAAAGAATTGCAAGAACCCTTTACAAGCGCGACTTTAAAAAATATCTCAGGTATGGCTTCGCCTTTACTAATAAAGACGTGAAGGAGAAACAGCTGGAAGCACGCATCGTCTTTCACTATCACGCCCTTGAAAAAGGCCTGAGCCACCTCGAACTCAGAAAAGGTTTCGGCGAGACTGCATTAAGAGGCCTCACAGACGCAATGACGGCTTACAAGAAAGACCATACTCCAGCTAAAAGCCTTAGATACCTTACGGGCCTGAGCGTCTTAAAAGCTTACGTGGAGAAACACAAGGCGCTTGATTATGATGCCTCTCATGTAGAAAAGACACTTGATACGCTTTCTTTGAATAGTGAAAACCCTGAATCGAATGGCGGTGTCTTCAATTACTCAAAAGAACGCATTTTAAAACACGCACAAATTGGGTTTGAAACACTCGCCATGAATAGATACAGCGTCCGAGATTTTGGTAAAGAAGCGGTGCCTTTGAAATCCATCAAGGCCTCCATTGAAATAGCCATGAAAAGCCCGTCCGTTTCCAACCGGCAAGCCTGGCACGTCCATATCATCAAAAACAAGGCACTGATCAAAGACGTCCTAACCGTACAAGGCGGCCTTAACGGCCACGGCAAGAACATAGACACCCTTTTGTTGGTAACGTCTGATTACACCGGTCTTGGGGACGCAGGAGAATATAAACAGGGCCACATTGATTCAGGCCTGTTTTCGATGTCGCTTCTTTACGCACTCACAGACCACGGCGTTGCGACCTGTCCGCTCAATGCGGACGTCCATCCTTCTCAGGATGACTTGATTAGAGGCAAACTCAACATCAAGGATGAAGAAAGCCTCACCATGTTCATAGCGGTCGGCAGTTATCCTGACACCTCGCTTATTCCGAAATCACAAAGAGACTTTGTTGATGAGCATATTGAGGTTTATGAGTAAACAAATCAAATATAGGCAAAGTGAGAACACTGATTGGGTGTTCTCACTTTTTTATTGAATAAACTCAGTGCAGTTGAGTATCATTTTGAGCGTGCAATAATTCTAGACAAGTATTTCCTCACAATAAAATAAGGACATATTGCTTACCATCGCTGAACAAACACTTACACTGTCACTCACAAAAATAATTCATTTATAAACACTTGATGATAATGTTTTAATTGTAAGAGATTATAGTGTGAACTTAACCAGGAGTTGAAACATGCAAAACTATCAAGCAAGTGAAAACTATCTTAAAGAGCTGAACATACCTTAGGAACATACGGTGAAAATCACGGAGGAGGAACGGATCAAAGCCTTGAGAAAGGGTGTTTCTTTAGGCAAGCCACTTAGTAAGTCTTTGATTTTATTCATAGGTATTTAATATCATGGGACTGAAAAATGCAATTCATTTTTCAGTCCTTTTTGCATGTGTGCTATAATAAATGAAACCGTATTCAATATGTGAGGAGAATGTCTGATGAAAGATCAATACACTGTAGTACTCGTTGATGATGAGGAACAAGTCCGCGTAAGGGTTTCTAAGATCATTAATCAAACCGATGCTTTCAAGGTTGTAGGCATTGCCTCTAACGGTCAAGACGCGTTTGAATTGATTGAAGAACATACACCTGACATTGTGATGACCGATATTAGCATGCCTTATATAGACGGCATTGAACTTACAAAATTGATTCGCCGTGATTATCCCAAGACCACAGTGGTTTTCTTAACTGGGTACGATGAATTTGACTACGCCAAGGAAGCGATTGAACTTGATGTATTCAAGTATTTGATGAAACCCCTTGATAAAGAAGACGCATCCACCTTCTTAGAAGACCTTGAAAAAAGAATTGATGAAGAACGGTTGGCCTTTTATGACAAAAAACGTTTGGACGAAGCCTACCAAGCAAGCAAGCCCTTGCTTGTGGAAAACCAGTTCCGCAACCTTCTTCAAATTGAACACTTGAGCGAAGAGGTGTATGAAGCCTTTGATATTCATGATATCAATCTTCGTAAAGGCAGGTTTTCCGTATGCCTTTTCGGTCTTGAAGCTAGCACGGACTTCAGAAAGACTGAAAAAGTTCGTGTATTCTTACTCAATCTGATTCCTACGCTTAATAAGACTTATAAACAGGTGTTTACCTTCAACACCGCAAGTGGACTTGCGGTTGTGATCAACCACACTTCCTTGAATCCGGCCATGCTTCAAAGCACTTTAAGTGAAATCAAACAACGCACCGATGATTATACTGATAATGCCATCAACATTGGGGTATCTGATATATTTGATGATTTCCTAAGTTTTCCAAGACACTTTGATAAAGCCGCAAATGCACTGTCTTACTCTTCTTATTTAAACCTCGGGGGCATTATCTTTCATTCAGATATCTCAGGAAAGAAAACAATCACGCTTTCCCTTTCAAGAGAAATGGAAACCCATATGGAACAAGTCATCAAGTTCGGAGATGATGCGGCCCTTCAAAGACTCTTTGACACGGTACTTATTCCCAAGGATGATGGCTCAAACAGCCTGCTGAACCAAGAATATTATCTTGTCAATATCACGAGTGTGATTGTACGGTTCGCAGAATCACTCGATTTGAGCATTGACGCGTTGATAGAAGAAGACTTCTTAAATACGCTCTTTACAAAACAGTCATTGAAGGGCGCACTTAGGTACGCAAAAGAAGCAGTCATAAAACTTCGCAATGAGAAAAGACAGGAAACCAAAGACTCTTCGAAAGCCCTCATGGACAAAATACAAATGTTTATGAGCGAACACTACGCAGATAGTGACATGCAAATGGAAAAACTTTGTGAGGCTTTCGCCATCAGTGTCTCTTATTTAAGTGCGCTTTATAAAAAGCACACCGACACCACGTTCTCAAAAAATCTGATCAATCTACGAATGAATAAAGCGAAAGAACTTATCAAGTATTCCTCTCTTAAAGTCACCGAAGTCGCAAACAGAGTAGGGTACAGTGATGTCTATCACTTCTCACACAGTTTCAAAAAACAAACCGGTGTGAGCCCGAAGGAGTATCGCCATGTATAAAAGACTCTCCATCGGAAAAAGCATATTTTTAAGTACGATACTGATTATTACGCTTTCCTTGTTGATTTCCAATATCTTAACTATCAGACGGTTTTCCGTCATGCATCAGTCACTTATTGAAGATACCTCACGAGAATTGAACAAGCAAATCGTCATGAACTATGAAAACTACGTAGGAGGCATTATCGATACCGCCCACTTTTTGGAACTTGAGACTCTGGCGAAAACCAAGGTTGAAGCGGAAGGTGAACTTAAAGACATCTATATAAACGCCGGAACCATCGACCGCAATATCATCGACATTGCGCTTTTTTCCCGTGATGGCTCCCCAGTCGTGACCGGAATGGATGCAGCCCTTTATGAAACTGAACCGAGAAGTACAGACTGGTTCGAAGGGGCACTTAGAAACACGTCGATCTTTCATTTCGCTTCTCCGACCATCCGGCCACAGTATGATAACAGCGAACAGGTGATTACCGTAAGCAGAGTCGTCAATTATTATGAAGATTCCGTTCGCAGTGAGGGCATCCTCAGAATCGATATCACCTTGGAACACTTTGAAAGTCTTGCCAATCAGACCAACCTCGGAGATCAGGGTCACATCATATTTCTGGATAGTAACCAGGACTTGCTTTATTCTTCAAACGAAGACTGTGTGGATAATACGTGTGAAAGCGTGACGCTCGCCCGTGAACTCATTCTCGGAGGTGAAAACGTCACGATGGACGGATATGCGATGTACGCCAACGTGAATACCCTCGGGCATACACGCTGGCAGATTGCTTCGTTCGTGGATGTGGAAGAAGTCTATTCGACCCGTGCCAACGTCTTATACAATTTGTCTCTTATACTTATCATCACCGTCGTAGTCGCGTCCCTCACTTCTGCGTTGACTGCACGCAGAATCAGCAACCCGCTTAACGAACTTAAGCGACACATTCGACTCTTTGAAAGTGGGAAGTTCCAAGAACGAACCCTGGTTCAAGGTCAAAAAGAAGTCGTGGAACTCTCAGAAACCTTCAATGCCATGGCCAGTGAAATCGAAAGGCTCATGGACAAGGTCTATCAGGAACAACGCGCTAAGCGTAAGACACAGTTCATTGCCCTACAAAATCAGATCAATCCGCATTTCTTATATAATACCCTCGATTCCATTCTCTATCTCTCAGAGAGCGGACGCAGTGAAGAAGTCGAACACATGGTCACTGCATTGTCTAAATTCTTCAGAATTTCCATCACGCACGAAAGTGGCGTGGTGCCTTTGAAAGAAGAAGTCGAACACGCCCGGCATTATTTGAACATCCAAAGAATTCGTTATCAAGGCAGTTTCGATTTCACAATCGACATTGAAGAATCCCTCAAAGACATCAAAGTATTGAAACTCTCAGTACAACCCCTAGTAGAGAATGCCCTCCATCACGGCATTGATGAGACTGTTGACCATAAAAGCCTGATTGAAATCAAGGCCTTTAAAAAAGGGGGATTCATTCACATCAACGTGAAGAATGAAGGCCTCGGTATGAGCTCTGAGGAAATCAAAGGCATTACAAACCGCTTTAAAAGCAGTAAAGAAACGACCCATATCGGACTTAAGAATATCTATCAACGCTTGAGGCTTTATTTCGGCAAAGATGCCGACTTGGTCATCAAAAGCGAAATGGACGAACACACCATCGTCTCGATTCGCATCCCCTTGAAGGAGGAACCCCATGCCTAAACTACTGATCATCGGTTTATTTATAATGAGCCTCTTGACCCTCGGGGCGTGTGAGAACACTGATGAGTCCGCGATTCCCCTCGTAGTCTATGATATGAGTGATGACTACATGCAGGACTTTACGGACAAAATCATGGAAGAAGCGGCCAGTCAATATACAATAAAGCGCTATGATTCAAAGAATTCGCAGATCATTCAAAACGAAATTATCGAAAAACTGATTGAACAGAAACCTCCCCTTATCATCATCAATCCCGTAGACAGACTCGGAGCGCGCATGATCATTCAAAAAGCCAAACAGGAAGAAATCCCTCTTCTTTTCATCAACCGTGAACCTCTCAAAGATGACTTGGATTTGTATGATCAAGCCTACTACATCGGTGCCGATCCGATAGAAAGTGCGTATTTGCAAGCTCGGGCGATTGATGATTTGTTTGGAGGCGACCCAGATAACTTGAACAGGTACGATTTGAACGACGACAACGTCATTCAACTGTCTATACTCATGGGCCAACAAGGCCATCAAGACGCAGAACTTCGCACCAAACACGTCATAAGTGCTCTTGAAAGCCTCGGCTATACGCTGGATCTTCTAGATATCAAGGTTGCCAACTTCAACCGGATTGAGGGAAGAGATGCAACCTATGACTTGATTGAAGACCATGGCGAGACCATGGAACTCATCATTTCTAACAATGATGCCATGGCCGTTGGAGCGATTGCGGCCCTTACGAGTGAAGGGTATATCGAAGACACAAACGACGACGGAGTAATCACCCACGCTGAAGAACCATGGCTTCCTGTCATTGGCATCGATGGACTTCCAATCGCTACCTCCCTCATAGAAAGCGGTCATTTGTATGCGACTGTGTTGAATGATTCAGCAAAAATGGCCGAAGCGCTTGTGGAAATGATAGAAATCGTTGAGACAAACGAGGACTTTTCCGAGTTTTCCTTTACGCTTGAAGACGATACTTACGTCTGGATTCCCTATCAAACCTTCTCCTTGGAGATCGAAGAAACTCCCGAAGAAGAAAGCAATACAGATTTGGAAATTTCAGAAGAAGATTAATCATGTGAAAAAAAACATAAAAGATGTGTGAATAAACACATGGAAACCCTTCCATTTTCACGGTACAATAAAATTGCTTAAAAAAATATATGGAGGTTATTATGAAAAAATTGACAGTACTCGTATTAAGTTTTATCTTTGTCTTAACCCTCTCTGCATGTGGCGGAGAAGACTTAGACATTGGAATCGTGTTACCTACCAACGACGAACCTCGTTGGGTTCAAGACGAAGAGCGTTTTGAAGATTTACTCGCAGACACAGACTACTCAGTTGAAATTCTTTTCTCTGACGGATCAACTTCAACTGAACGTGAAAACGTTGAAACCTTGATTTCTCAAGGCATTGACGTACTCATCATCACCGCACAAGACGGTGGCGCAGCCGGAGCAGCCGTTGAGATGGCTAAAGAAGAAGGCATCACAGTCATCGCTTATGACCGTCTTATTACTGACACAGACGCGGTCGATTACTACGTAACATTCGACAGCATCTCTGTAGGGGAAGCCCAAGCGCAATACCTCGTTGATCAAGCCGGAGACACTACTGGCAACCCGCTTTATCTTTATGCTGGTGGATCATTTGACAACAACGCGTTCCTATTCTTCGAAGGCGCATGGAATGTCCTTCAACCTAAGATTGATGATGGCACATTCGAAGTCGTCAACTCTTCAGAAGCCGGAGAGCTTTCTGACATAGCGGATCTTACCCGCGAACAAAAGGGTGACATCATGGGACAAATCGATACTGAATGGGACTTTAATACAGCAATTACCCTTGCAGAATCAGATTTGACCGGTGCAACTACAGATCAAAAAGGTGAAGTATTCATCCTTGCACCGAATGATGGAACTGCACGTTCAATCGCAGACACATTCGAAGATGACGAAGAAGTTACAAGCTATCACATCACCGGTCAAGACGCAGAAACAGAATCCATCCAATACATCATTGATGGTCAACAATCAATGACCGTGTTCAAAGACGTTAGAATCTTGGTTGAAGACGCGTATACCATGGCCGTTGACATCCTTGAAGGTAACCAAGTTAATACCACTGGTACTTATGACAATGGTGAAATCGACGTTCCTTCAAAACAAACTGACGTTATCACCGTCACTCAAGGCAACGTTAAAGAAAAAATATTTGATTCAGGGTACTACGATATCGCAGACTTTGACAACACCGATTCTCTAGACTAAATTCAACCGTTAATGATTGATAGTGGTGGTGGCGTTACACCACCACTATTTTTATTGCAGAAGGGAGCGAAGTATGAGCAAAATCCTGGAAATGCACCATATCACGAAAGATTTCCCTGGTGTACGTGCTCTTGACGATGTTAGTTTCGCAGTAGAAGAAGGCGAAATTCATTGTCTTGTCGGTGAAAACGGCGCTGGAAAATCAACACTTATGAAAATCCTCAGTGGGGTGTATTCACATGACCTCTATGAAGGTGACGTCCTTTTAAGAGGCGAGCCACAAAAATTCGTCCACATCAAAGACTCTGAATACAAAGGCATAGCGATTATCAACCAAGAACTCGCACTGGTCCCAGAAATTCCAGTGTATGAGAATATCTATTTAGGTCATGAGCTTGCCAATAAACGCTTTGTGAACTGGAATGAAACCATCAAACAATCAAAAATACATCTTGAAAAAGTCGGACTGCACATCAATCCGACTGTTCCTACGAAATCCCTCAATATCGGTCAGCGTCAACTCGTAGAGATTGCCAAAGCCTTGAGTAAAAATGCCAAGGTCATTATTTTTGACGAGCCGACCTCATCTTTGAACGATGATGAAAGCATGAACCTCTTGAAGCTTATTAAACAACTTAAAAAAGAAGGCATTACTTCAATCATGATTTCTCATAAGTTAAAAGAAGTTATTGAAGTTGCAGATACCGCCACAGTCCTGCGGGACGGTAAAGTTATTATCACCCTGAAAAGCGAAAAGAACGAAATTGAACACCGCGCCATGGTCAAAGCCATGGTCGGGCGGGATATCAAAAATGTGTTTCCTGAACACTTGAACAAAACTACAGACGAAACTATTTTGGAAGCGAAGAATATCAACGCCTACAGCCGTATGTCTAGAAGACAGGTGGTCAAAGATGCAAGTTTCAAGTTGAAAAGAGGCGAAGTACTTGGTGTGGCTGGACTTATGGGCGCTGGACGTACAGAACTCTCCTTAAGCATATTTGGCAACCCACTGGGCTATGATGTTAGTGGAAATGTGTTCATTAATGGGGTGCCGGTTGATTTTTCACGACCCAAAAACGTCATTGACAAAGGGGTAGCTTACGTCAGTGAAGACCGTAAGGGTAACGGACTCATTCTCATGCAGGATGTCAAAGAAAACATCACCCTTGCCAATTTGAAAGGAATCTCTAGAGGGCCTTTCATCAACGATCACGAAGAAGTCGTGGTCGCAGAGAAATACCGAAAAGACCTCAAGATTAAAACCCCGTCTGTTGAACAGAGGGTCCGAAACCTTAGTGGGGGGAATCAACAGAAAGTCTCACTTGCAAAATGGCTTTACTCAGATCCGCAAATCCTTATCCTCGATGAACCCACACGGGGTATCGATGTCGGGGCAAAATACGAAATATACACCCTTATCAATGACTTTGTCAAAAGAGGACTGAGTATTATTTTGATTTCTTCTGAACTCTCAGAAATCATCAACATGTGCGATAGGATCATTGTAATGAACGAAGGAAAAATCGCTGGAGAACTGTCCCACGAAGACGCCACACAAGAAAAAATCATGACACTCGCTGTCGAATAGGAGGCTTATCATGCAAGACAATCAAAAGAAACTAGGCATCAAATCAAAAGTTAAAAAATATTTCTCGGAAATGCGTGAGCTCTTGAGCGAACATATAAGGGATTACGGAATGTTCATCGCACTCGCGACCATCATGCTTTTCTTCGCCATTACAACGGGTGGCCTCTTCATGAGCGCCCGAAACATCTCGAACCTCCTCAATCAGACAGGGTACATCGCCGTACTGTCCGTTGGGGTGACCTTGGTCATTATCATCCGCCACATCGACTTATCACTCGGATTTGCGAGTGGGTTTGTCGGAGCAATTGCCGGTGTCCTTATCATGACCTATGAAATCCCGCTACTGTTTGTCATTCCTTTATTGTTGCTAGTAGGGCTTGTCATCGGTTTATGGCATGGCTTTTTGGTGGCTTTCATGAAAATTCCTGCATTCGTCGCCACGCTCGCGGGGATGTTCATCTTCCGCGGCGCCATCTTGCAGACGTTGAGTGGGACAGGGACCATCGTTATTAGAAACGACGCTTTCAACGCCATTTCCAATGGGTATATCCCAAATCTTTTTGGGTCTCAAGGAGTGCATATGCTTACCCTGCTTTTAGGGATTGTAGGCATAGTCTTTTATATCTATATGGAATTCAAGAACCATAAACGCAAAATCGAATACAACTTCGACGTGCTTTCAAAACCAATGTTGACAACCAAAATGGTCTTTCTCTCAGTATTGATTGGGGCCGTTACTGTACTTATGGCTACATATCGTGGGTTCTCATGGACCCTTGTCATATTGTTTGTGGTGGTCGGCGTTTATCACATCATCATGAATAAAACTACGTTCGGACGTCATGTATACGCAGTAGGTGGAAATCCTGAAGCTGCTGAACTTAGTGGTATCAGCGTTACCAGAGTTACCATGATGGTCTTTGGATCCATGGGATTCTTGACCGCGGTATCGGGGATCATGTTTGCGTCCCGTCTTCAATCTGCAACAGTCACCGCAGGAGAACTCTTTGAACTCGAAGCCATCGCCGGAGCGTTTGTCGGAGGCGCGAGTGCGACGGGTGGGGTAGGTAAAGTCACCGGATCGTTTATCGGAGCCGTCGTCATGGCTGCCCTCACCAGTGGTATGAACCTCATGGGCGCAGGCACCGCGATGCAATACATCGTCAAAGGCGCCGTACTCGTCGCCGCCGTCATCTTCGATGTCAAAACACGTCATAAAGCATAAAACGGAGTGATACTTTGATAAATACAGCAATTATCGGGTTTGGAATGTCGGGGAAATCGATTCACTTTCCCCTTCTTAAAAACCATAAAGCCTATAATATCAAAACTGTCGTTAGTAGCCGTAAAGAGACCCAGGGATTTCTGAAAAGCCAGGGTCTAAATGCAAACGTCTTAACGAATTACGAAGAAGTCCTAAGAGATAAGTCAATCGACTTGATAGTACTCGCCGTTCCTAATTCCTTGCACGCGGACTTTACGAAACGCGCGATTGAAGCAGGGAAACACATCATCGTTGAAAAACCATTTGTACAAACCTACAAAGAAGCCAAACGGTTGTTTGAATTTGCCAAAGAAAAAGGCGTCGTATTAAGGGTGTTTCACAACCGCAAATACGACGGCGACTTCATGACGGTGAAAGAACACCTTGATAATGATAGCCTTGGCAAGCTTATTTCCTTTTCTGCGAGGTTTGACCGTTTCATGGTTGAACCTCAGTCAGGATGGCGCACAAAAGCAGGACTTATGAGTGGCGTGTTTTATGATCTTGGACCACACTTATTTCACTACGCCATCTCACTATTCGGTCCACCTAAGCAGGTGAAGTGTGATTTGTATAGAGATCATTTAGGCCTTTCCACTGATGACCATTTTGAAGCTACACTTTATTATGACTCATTGCATGTAACTCTGGGCGCGGAGCAGTTCGCCCGCTATCCACTCCCAAAATTTCACGTTAAAGGGCTTAAAGGCTCCTACATCAAAGAAGGCTTTGATCACCCTGAAGTCGTCTTTGAACCACTGAAAGAGGCTTACCAAAAAAGTCTCACCTCCAAAAACATCAACAACGACTTAGAAGAAACTAATGTTTTAGTAAGGCAAAGCGCCCATTACGAGTGGTACACGGTACTCAAAGACGATATCGAACACTCCAGACTTGAAACCAAGGAATCAATCATCAGCCTTCAAGTCATCAAAGCGATGGAAGAGGCGCTTAAAAACCATTAATCAAATTATCTTATTTCCTCCTAATTTCATATCTGTTTCATGAATTGACCCACAAAGCGAACACGCTTTGTGGGTCAATTCATTGTGAGGAGAACAATTTAAAAAATAACTAATATTTTAAGTTAATCGATAATTGGTTATAGATTATAACAAAACGGAGATTTTTCAATATGGAAATTATGAACGTGCGACACAGATTTCAGATAGACTTGATGTTGATTTGAAGTGTTGGAATGAAAAAAACAAAGCAGTAGCGAAGATGAAATAAACATTATAAACATAGGTACCTTTTTAAAATACCTTTTGATATGAGAAAATTTAAAATATTTATGAGTAAAAGACAAGAAGTTTTTTTACGGCGTTATTATAAAATATTACAACAAAAGACATAACTGATTAAACATTTTTAAATGCAGTAATCAAAATTTGAAGAACGTCATATAATATTTCAATTAAGGATCGTTTATGCTATAATCAGATTATGTCTTGGAAGGGCTTTTATATAATGTTGAGGGATATTATGCGAGATATTGTGACTTATACTTATAATGGTTTATTTACAAAAAGCGGGCCGCTTTTTTAAGTAGACTTTTTATATGCTGTAAAATTAAATTAGGGAAAGAAGGATAGCTATGGATATTACTCTAGTTACAGAAGATGAACTCAAAAGGCTCGCCAAGAACTAGGCTCTCAAAATGGTGAATAACCTTTCTGCTAGATTATTTCAAATACCTTGGAAGGTTTCAACCGAGATTGATTAACTTTAAATTTACAAAGCGTCAAAAATCATTACTTATATTAGGAGGATTACTATGAATTCAAATGAACAAGAAATTATGAAAAAGAGTATATCGAAATGGACGATTTTGAAAGTACTGCTTTCAAGACCCATGATTATTATCATGTTATTTATTATCTTACTGGCATTTATTCAACAGGCTGGAGAGATAACTAGGGTTATGTTATATTTCTTCTTAGTCTTCTACACAGCCGTAGCAGTCATTGCATTTGTGGGTATTAGTGACAAAGTTGTGCTTGTGACAAATCAAAGAATTGTATTGAAAAGAAAACGATCAGATAAAAATATACGCTATGTGCCGCTTAAACACGTAGCTTCAGTCGAAATAAAAAGAGGGTTCCTTGGAAGTTTGTTCAAATTTGGAAGTCTTGATATTGATACAACGGGGAATGTAAGTTTTCACACGTTAAAAGGTGTTAGTAACCCCTATGAAATAAGTGAATCAATTAATGAAAGAATATCACAAATATAATTAGTGAAAAGGTTAAATAATTAGACGAATTATACATCTTAATATGGTAGAATTAAGAACATAAATAGTTATTAATGAGGTAATGGGTGAACACAATGAAAATAAGACTAATCGAACTCATAAAAGGAACCGCCATCGGTATCGCCAATATTATCCCAGGGTTCAGCGGAGGAACGATGGCGGTAGTTTTCGGGCTTTATGAAAAGCTGATTTATGCTTTTAGTCACTTCTTTGAGACCCCAATAAAAATCATCAAGGAGATGTGGGTGATTTTACTCGGGGTCATACTCGGGTTTGGGGTTGCGGTATTTGGCATTACCATACTCCTAGATGCCTATCCTATCCCCACCATTTTGCTGTTTGTCGGACTTGTGCTTGGCTCCCTTCCAAAGATTCAAAAACGCGCGAATCTACTAAGCGATGAAAAAGCTCCAAAAGTCGCTTTAATATTTGGGGTGGCGGTATTGGTGGCCCTTACGTTCATTCCCTTTACAGGCAATGGACAAAGCACCCTCACTACGGCCTTTGTCATAGGGCTATTCTTTATTGGAGCGCTTGGGTCTGCATCCATGGTGATTCCTGGAGTAAGCGGGTCGCTTATATTTCTTGTGTTTGGCTATTATGACTATATCCTTGAACTTGCAAGCGACTTCATGAGCGGTGTACTGTCAATCGATTTTTCTTTGATTGGTAGTACAATAGGGTATGTTTTAATCTTTGGAGTAGGGGTAATCCTCGGAATTGTGCTTATCGCCAAACTTATAGAAAAACTCATGATTACGCATAAGACAATCATTTATGGGTTTATCGTCGGTCTTCTGCTCGCGAGTCCTCTCGCGATTATTGTCAATTTGTATAAAGAGTATCCAAATGAGATTGATGAGAGTACGTTTGGTGTATGGACAATTGGTATTATTCTCGCGTTCCTCGGGACAGGTATTTCTTATTATTTTGGAACCAAGGATTCGCCTGAGGATATCGAAGCCCTTCAGGATACGCTTTAAAAATGAACGTAGCTTTTTTCATTAATCAATCCCATAAAAAATTAAATTCACACAATATATGGTAAAATATAAAATGTAGTGTCTTATTTGAAACAGGTGGTTGCATGAAACGATTGCTTATTGGCATGGCAGTACTCATAGGTATCACGCTTTTGAATTTTTGGTTTTACGCGACATTCAAACCAAGTGACGTACTCCTTAACAGAGTATTTGCCTATATCCTTGAAAACCCAGGCAGTGACATTCGTCCAAGCGAAGGCTTTGCCTATGTTTTCTATCACAGTTTTGGTGATTTCCTTGCGGTGATCATGATGCTGATTATTGTATCGTTGATGATGAGAGTTTTGAAGTTTGAACCACTCAAATGGTTATACCGTTTCACGCTGATTATGTTTTTGGTATTTGAAACTATGCAACTCTTCATGCCTGGTAATTTCAAGTGGGTGGACATTATTATGTATGTCTTTGCATACTTCATCGGCATGAGGTTTATTGCTTGGTTGGATGAAACCGCTGTGAGAGGATATTTCTAAAGGAGACAGGCTTATGAACGTGACGTGTCCGAGGTGCAACAGCTTGATTGATTCAAAAGATACATTCTGTACGCATTGTGGCTATAGACTAGACCAAAAACGTCGCATTCAAAGGCAACCGTCACACCCACGCGAACCAAACAATGAATCTTCCTTGTTTCTATGGGCACTCATTGGTTTTTTGTCGCCTATTGCCGGCATTATATTGTATCTGATATTTAAAGATACCAAACCCCGGTCTGCCTCTTATTCGATTCGAGGAGCATTTGTCGCCATTGTGATTTACGTGATCGTGGTCATGTTCTTTCTGACGTTGGTGATTCTTCAACCAGGTGCACCACAAACTCCCTATATCTAATGATAAGAAAGGTGTTAATCAATGGCTAAATTAAATTATTGTCCCAACTGCGGTGAACCAGTGAAGGAGAACTACACGGTCTGCCCTGCGTGCGGTGAATCCCTTCAAGACACCCAAAACCTAGAAGAAACAGATCCTTTTGAACAAAACATTAGTGGGTCCAATCAGCAAAACTTTCAACCAACACCCCCTGAAGAGAACACGTTTGGGTGGGCTGTGCTTGGGTTTTTAATACCTGTGGTAGGATTGGTGCTTTATCTTGTGTGGCAAACGGAGAGACCACAAGTTGCGAAAAGTGCAGGCACTGGGGCATTGACCTCGGTCGTCATCAGTATACTCGCCGTCATGTTTTTAGCGTCTATGGCAGGCGCTGCCGCCTAAATCTCTTATAAGGAGATGCGTTTATGCAAAACAACCACAACAATGAACCAAACCCATCCACAAGTAAAAAGGAAAGAACTTTTTGGTGGATAGTACTTGGTCTGCTTGCACCGCCCATAGGCATTGCTTTTTACTTTCAGATGAAAAAGGAAAGGCCAGACGCTTCAAGGTCCGTGTTACTAGGAACTATTTTAGGGTTTGGAGTCATTTTTCTAGCGGTATTCATTTTGGGCATATTCTTAGGGACCCAGGCTGCTTAAAACATTACTTGAAAGGCTGATATATCATGGAAAAGTTCTGTACAAATTGTGGTGAACCACTCAAATCTCACTACAAAGTTTGTCCCAACTGTGGACAAGCCGTCAATAATGCCTACCAATCAAATAAAACTCCAAGGACCTCTACCCAGGCCTCCAAACCTCAAGAGGGTGAAGGGAGTTATCAACTCCAATACCAAAAGAAGTACTCTACCCAGGCCTCCAAAGCTCAAGAGGGTGAAGGGGATACGTTCGGCTGGGGGATTCTCGGTTTTTTCTTTCCGCTTGTAGGGTTTATTTTATTCCTAGTATGGCAAACAGAGAAACCTCTTACGGCCAAGAGTGCGGGGACCGGTGCCTTGATTGGCCTTATCGCTCAGTCAGTATTTGGTACGTTTTTTATAACGTCCATCTGAAGCCCTTGAATCAAACAAATCTAATCACGGTAAAACGCTGCGTATTTGACGCAGTGTTTTTTATTGAGAAAAGGCTTAAATGGCTGTATAAATTTAAAAACTATCAAGTCACCAGGTGACTTATCACGTATTATTATTTATGCGATTTATCGTAAGTGACATTGCCAAAAAATATATTTATGTTTTTCTCATCACAGATAAAACTCTTCACCATCAATGAAGCCGCCATAAAAAACGTAATAGGTCTTCAAACCTAGTTCAAAAATGGAAAGGTCTCAAAGCTGAAAACGTTTAATATCCCCTTAATGGGTTAATAAATTGACACATTATACATCGTGTGCTAATATGCTTTTAATAGCTTTATGAAAGAGGCGCGTCAATCATTAGTACCGAAAGGGAAAGGGAAAGATGCCGAAGCGCATGCTGGACTCAAGGCAAATAGCTTTGAGACTATTCCACCACTTCCCAAAGTGGTTGAATGTGCTTTTATAAAGTGGGGTATGAGAGTATTTGCATGCGCCCACGAGCCTTACTCGTGGGCGCATTTTAATTTGATAAGGTGATACTTATGCAACACTATTTTAATCTAAAAACACATACGAATATAGACAGTGTGCTTGCCTGTGAAACGACGCTACGCCATACCAGGCGTGCTTTGCATCAAATTCCGGAACTTGGGTTTGAGCTCCCCAAAACAATGGCGTTTGTGAAAACGCGTCTTGAGAGTCTAGGCTATAGCACCCAAACGACAGCACAAAGTGGCATCATCGCAAGAAAAGAAGGGCTGACTCAAAAAGCCGTCGCCTTCAGAAGTGATATGGACGCCTTGCCTATCTTTGAAAATACCGGAGCCGACTATGGCTCAACACACTATGGCAACATGCATGCGTGTGGTCATGATGGTCATATGACAATGCTTTTAGCCTTTGCGGCCTTCATCGGTGAACAACCTACCCTCAAACAAAGCGTGGTCTTCATCTTTCAACCCGCCGAAGAAACTGGAGGAGGGGCCAAGGAAGTTATTAAGGAATCCATTCTGAAAAAGCATCATGTGCAATCCATTTTCGGTATTCACTTGTTTCCTGAACTCCCTGAAGGCATGCTAGGGTTCAAAACTGGCACCTTGATGGCTCAAGACGGTGAAGTAGACGTCACGGTAAACGGACTTGGAACACATGGGGCTCAACCGCATCTCGGTCGCGATGCAATTTTGGCTGCCTCTCATCTTGTCACACAATATCACAGTGTCATGGGACGATTCATTGACCCGAGAAAAGCTGCCGTTATCAACGTGGGGTCTATCAAAAGTGGTGGAAGCCGAAACGTCGTCAGTGAAAAAGCCGAACTCGAAGGAACCCTTCGAGCGTTCGACCATGAAACCTATGAAACCCTCAAAACGACACTACGCCGTATCAACCAAGGTGTAGAAACCTCCTTCAACGTTCAAATCGATACCGTCTTCAAAGACCTTTACCCTCCCGTTGTCAACAATGACGAAATGCATCAAATACTGCTTTCAACGTTCAGTGAAGATGAGTATCAACTAATGGAACCCTTATTGCTTGCAGAGGACTTTGCCTATTACCAAGAAGAAACACCTGGGTACTTTGTGATGCTTGGAACAAGAAATGAAGCGAAAGGATTCACTTATCCGCTTCACAGTCCCCAATTCAATTTTGATGAATCAGTACTTAAAAAAGGCCTAGAAACCTACATCCGAATTGCCGATAGTTTGGATGTATTATAAGAATTTACCAAGACCCTTTCATAAAAGGGTCTTTTTATATATAATAGAGTAGATACATGTTGAAAGGGGTATATAAATATGAAAGTAAGAAAAGCCATCATACCAGCCGCAGGTCTTGGAACCCGGTTCATTCCTGCGACCAAAGCCCAGCCAAAAGAAATGCTTCCGATTGTAGACAAACCAACTCTACAATACATTATAGAAGAAGCTGTTGACTCGGGGATTGAAGAAATACTCATTATTACAGGCAGAAACAAAACCTCCATTGAAGATCACTTCGACCGTTCGATCGAGCTTGAAATGGTGCTCGAAGAAAAAGGTAAGCATGATTTGTTAAAACAAGTGCGTGCCATTTCTGACATGGTTGACATTCATTATATAAGACAGAAAGAACCACTAGGCCTTGGCCATGCTATCCATAGAGCGAAGAGTTTCATCGGCAATGAGCCGTTCGCTGTAATGCTCGGAGATGACATTGTCTATAACGACAACGAACCTTGCCTTAAACAGATGATGGATATCTATGAAAAAGAAGAAGCCTCCGTACTCGGTGTTCAAACCGTGGCATGGGACGATGTGTCTAAATACGGCATCGTGGATGGCAAGAAGCTTGGAAACCGTCTTTACAGTGTCAACAGCATGGTAGAAAAACCAGAAAGAGCCGATGCCCCTAGCAATGTAGCTGTCCTCGGACGCTATATCATCAACCCCGAGATCTTTGACATTCTTGAAAACACCAAACCTGGCAAAGGCGGAGAAATCCAACTCACCGACGCCCTTAAAGACCTGGCCTCAAAACAAAAAATGGTTGCCTATGATTTCAAAGGCATCCGTTACGACGTTGGCAACAAATTAGGCTTTTTAAAGGCGACTGTGGAATTCGCATTAAGACGTGATGACCTCAAAGATGACTTCAAAGCGTATCTGAATAGCCTTAAATAAAAAAAACGCAAGCTAAATCGCTTGCGTTTTACAATAAACGAACAAACCTACAATTTAAGAGGGGTTCTCTCGTGTACGTTTGATTTTCTTTTTTGGTAATAAGCGTCAGTTCTTGGTTGAGATGACTGTCTAAGGGTATAATCAACTGTCCACCAATTTTTAGTTGCTCTAGTAAAGGCGTTGGAACATCCTTAGTGGCAGCAGTGACTATGATTTTATCAAAAGGGGCTTCACTTTTAAGTCCTTCTTTTCCATCACCGAGGGCTGTATTCACATGGTCTAGGCCTTGCGATTCAAGATTTCTCTTGGCTTTGTGGTGAAGTACATCAATGGTTTCAATAGTATGCACTGAGTTTGATAGATGAGCTAAAATGGCGGCTTGAAATCCTGAACCGGTCCCAACTTCTAAGATCTTTTCAGAGGGTTTAATATCTAAAGATTCTGTCATAAAAGCGACGACGTAAGGCTGTGAGATAGTCTGGCCTTCTCCAATCGACAAAGGATTATCGTCGTAAGCTACATTTCTAAAAAACGGATCGACAAACTCATGTCTCGGAACTTTCATAAAGGCATCCAATACTCGTTTGTCTGTAATTCCCCTATGCTCTAGTTGATATTTAATCATTTGATTCTGCTTTAATTGATACTCCATTGTGTGCATAACTATCCCTCCCCAAGGACACATTCATTATATCACAAATGTATTGTACCACAAATTCTGTGAGCACGAGAATGGGAGTGTCAGTTTTTTAATTAAAAAAGTCTTGCTTAAAACAAATATACAGTAGTAATGCCAAGGAGGCCTTCTATGTTCAATGAAGATGCAATGCATAATTATCCGTATGCGTCTAGAAGAAATGTGATTCATGCAAAAAACGGAATGGTAGCCACCTCTGAGCCCAAAGCCGCTCAGGTAGGAATCGATATTTTGAAAAAAGGGGGTAACGCAGTCGATGCAGCCATAGCTACAGCCGCTGCGCTCACTGTGGTCGAGCCAAATGTCAATGGTATTGGAGGCGATGCGTTTGCGATTGTCTATATGAAGGGAAAAATCCATGGGTTAAACGCTTCAGGGAAATCACCAGAAGCCTTGTCCTTGAAGGCGTTGAAAACAAAGGGATTAAAAGATATGCCTAAATTTGGATTGACCCCCATCACCGTTCCGGGCGTTCCCTCTGCGTGGGTAAGTTTAAGTGAGAAATTTGGGAATTTGTCACTGAAAGAAGTGTTAGAGCCAGCAGCGGAATTTGCAGAAAAGGGCTATGCGGTTTCGCCCAGTGTGGCCAAGGGATGGCAACGTGCTTTTTCAAAGTATAAAGAGCTATTAAAAGATGAACAATTCAAGCCCTTTTTCAAAACATTTACAAAAGATGGAAACGCCCCATTTTCTGGGGATGTTGTGACACTGAAACATCATGCAAAAACCTTGAGAACCATCGGAGAAACCAACGGCAAGGATTTTTATCGGGGTGAAATTGCAGATAAAATCGATGCGTTTTCAAGAAAACACGGTGGATTCATTAGAAAAAGCGATCTAATCAATCATTCAGTAGAATGGGTAACTCCCATTGAGATTGAATATCAGGGCTACCGTGTATTAGAGTTGCCACCAAACACTCAAGGCATGGTAACGCTCGAAGCGTTAGGCATATTGAGACACTTCAAAAATCGAAGCGTAGATGATATTCATACACTTCACAAACATATCGAATCTATTAAAATAGCCTTCGAAGATGGTAAAAAGTGGATCGGCGACCCCTTATCTATGCAAATCAATGAAAAACACCTTCTAGATTCTGAATATCTTTTGAATCGTAGCAAGGAAATAGGGGAAAACGCACAACACTATCTACCTGGAAGCTTTAAAGACCATGGGACCGTATATTTAAGCACAGCCGATAAAGAGGGGAACATGGTATCATACATTCAAAGCAATTACATGGGGTTTGGAAGTGGCATAGCAATTCCTGAAACCGGAATCGCGATGTCCAACAGAGGTCACAATTTTTCATTTGATCTGAACAGTCAAAACGTAGTTGGCCCGAATAAGCGACCGTTTAACACGATAATTCCAGGCTTTTTGATGAAAGGCAATGTAGGCGTTGGCCCCTTCGGTGTGATGGGAGGATTTATGCAACCACAAGCCCACATGCAAGTAATTACAAGTATGATTGATTTTGGGCTGAATCCCCAAGCCGCTTTGGATAGGCCTCGTTGGCAATGGGTCAAGGAAAAGACTCTAATGGTGGAAGCCACCATGCCTATTCCAACCATACACGCTCTTGAAAGAAAGGGCCATGTGATTAAAGTCATGCATACGCAGGAAGCTTTCGGCCGTGGTCAGATTATTGTCTATGATGAAAAAAGAGGCGTATACACAGGTGGGACAGAACCAAGATGTGATGGCTTTATTGCATCATACTAAATAAAAAGCGCTCCAGTTCGACTGAACTGGAGCGCTTTTGTTATAGATTGGTGTTTTAATCGTAATGTTTCATGGCTTCATCGAATGCCTTGTTTGCGTTTATCTTTACACCATAACGCAGCAATAAGGATTCCAAGGCATTTAAAAAGATCAAAATGTTTTGTCTGCGACTGCTATATCCCATAGCACCGACTCGAAAGACCTTGTTTTTTAAAGGGCCAAATCCAGACGCAATCTCAATACCATAGTATTTAACAAGATCTTTTTTTAGCATACGAATGTCCAAACCACTTGGGATATTGACACATGTAATGGTATTGAGTGCGTGGGCCTGATCTTCAAAAAAAGAAAGACCCATGGCGTTCAATCCGCTTTTTAATGCCCTCATGTTTTGAGCGTGCCTGTTGATTCTTTGTTCGACACCTTCAAGCAAAGTGAGTCGTAGTGCTTCATGGATGGCATAAAGCATTGAAGTAGCCTCTGTATGATGGTTTAGGCGGTCTTCGCTCCAATACGCTTGCAATTGACTCAAATCCAAATAGTTTGATGTAATATAGTCAGGATTCTCACTTGTTTTATCCAAGCCCTGATCAATCTTCTTTCTTCTGTTGATTATTTTCTCAACAGTATGATTGTACGCAATTAAAGACATACCAGCTGGGGCTGAAAGACATTTTTGTGATCCAGTGACTGCAGCGTCTATGTTCCATGCATCCATTTCAAAGGGTTCACCAAGAAGAGTTGCCACGCCATCAACCACAAAAAGAATATTATTCTCTTGACAATACTCACCAAGGTTTTTCAGAGGTTGTTTAGTCCCTGTGGATGATTCACCATGAACAACGGCGACAATATCGGGATTGAATGCATCGATTTGTGCCTTCATTGAAGCAAATGGATGGACGAATCCCATGTCGACTTCTGAAGTTTTTACATGACCTTTAGCTCGTTTTGCGATTTCCGCAAGAAGATGCCCGAATCTTCCTGCAATGGGAATATAGACTTTTGTACCTTTTTCGATGATAGAACCAAGTGAGCTTCTATCCCTGCTCGGGCAGATCCATTGATCGCAAACGCGTTTTTATTAGAGGTATTGAACATTTTACGGGTCATGGACATGGTGTCATCCATTAATTGAGTGAATTCGGGGTCAAAGGGGTGGATAATAGGATTCGTCATGGCTCTTAAGACACGAGGGTCTGCTTCAACGGGGCCAGGAGTCATGATGATTCTTTTTTCTATAAATAACGTATGATGCAAATCTAGCATAATAGGGGCCTCCTTATTAAGTTACTTTATTTTAACATATTAAAGCCTATTTCGAATTTGAGCGCTTATTTTAATATAGATACACAAACATCTATTTAAAGCCATAAACCTCACATTTAAGACAAAATAATAGGTGTAAAAAGATGTTTATTTGTCACATTAAGATAAAAACAGGGTGATTAATTGGCACTAAGCGCTAATGAATGAAAACCCTTTAGATGCTATACTTTAATTGGTTTGTTGAATGGGATTATAGACCTAAACCAACAAATTCGCGCTTAATAAAACGCTTCCATAAGGAAGTGTTGAGAGAGACTGACTCTCATCAAATTTAGAGGAGGAATTACAGTGGAAAGAAAGAAAAAGACTTTTATTGAAAAAGTCAAAGCCGCCGGGCCTGCAGCGGTTATCACCAGTGCATTTATCGGGCCTGGTACCATTACGACAGCTACCAATGCTGGGGTAAACTTTGGATATGCATTGCTATGGGCGGTCGTATTCTCAGGATTTGCATCCATCATTATCATGAACATGGCTTCAAGACTTGCCATTATCGGGGATAGAAACGTCCTTGATGCTTCAATTGAAATGGCGCCTAACTCAAAAGCCTGGAGATTGACAGTGCTCATATTGATTGGGTTGGTTACAGGGTTGACGGGGTTTGGGTTTGAAACAGGAAACCTGATTGGTGCTGAGACAGGATTTACAGAAATCATCGGATCACCTCAGTGGTTATCAGCGTTATTGATGGGAATGGTAGTTCTTGCAGCCATATTGTACTCAACACCTAAATTCATTGAAATGATTATGAAAATATTTGTTGCGGCAATGGGACTTATTTTTATTGTTACAGCCATCCTAGTTCAACCCGACATTAGTGAAATCCTTTGGGGATTAGTTCCAACAATCCCTGAAGACGGAATTATTACAACCATTGCATTGATTGGTACGACCATCATCGCAATCAATCTTATTTTTCACTCGGTTGCAAGTGCAGACAAATGGACGAACGAAGAAGATCTACAGGATTCTTACTTTGACTCCAAATTGAATGTCTCGCTTGGTGTTGTAATGACCATTGGTCTTATCATTACAACCTCGGCTGTATTATTTGGTACAGGTACAGAAGTAGACAGTCCAATCGTATTTGCTGATGCATTAGGCTCGAGCTTAGGAAGCTGGGCTACAATCTTTGCAGCTACTGGACTTATATTAGCGGGACTTTCTTCCTCTATTGCAACACCTTACATGGTAGGCGTTATCTGGGCACGCATCTTTAAATGGGACATGGTCAAAGACAACCGTCCTAAAATTGTTGCAACTGTCATTGTAGTGTTTGGTACAGTGCTTGCGATGTTTGGAACCGCACCGGTCCCTATCATTCTCTTTGCGCAGGCGACAAGCGGTATCTTCCTACCATTCGTTGCGGTACTCTTCGTCATAGCTACGAACAACAAACGACTAGGAAAATACAAAAACAATCTTCGACAAAACATTTTTGGTTTCATTATGGTAGCGGTCATGTTCCTACTTGGATTCAGAACCATTTGGAGCGTACTCACCACACTTTTTTCATAATTGAATAGATTCATTTACTGGATAAGCGTTGGCATTGCACTTAAATGGCAACGCTTATCTACTATTAAAGAATGGAGTAGAAATCGTGAAAGACAATCAACTGTTGAACAATGAAAAACTGGGTGTCAGTGAGACACCTCCCTATGATCCGCTTCACGCATTTGTGAGGGAAAACCACATCGCCTTGAAGGGCTCAGACCGCGGGCCTCTTTGTGGCATGGTGTTCGCAATCAAGGATGTGTTCAAGGTCAAGGGTAGTACCTACGGCAATGGTCATCCTTTGTGGCTTAAGACCCACGGGCCTGATGACTTCACTGCAAGTTCCGTATTGAGCCTTCTTGATAGTGGCGCCGATCTCGTAGGAAAGACGATTTGTGATGAACTTTGTTATTCCATAAGTGGTGAGAACTGGAATTATGGAGCGCCCCTCAATCCCCATGATTTAAGACGCTATACAGGAGGGTCATCCAGCGGGAGTGCCGCTGCGACTGCCGGTGGGCTCGTGGATTTTGCAACGGGAAGTGACTGTCTTGGCTCAGTTCGTGTTCCGGCTTCTTACAATGGTCTACTTGGTATGAGACCGACTTTGAAACGTGTCAAAAATGACGGGGAAGCACCTTACTCAGAAACCATGGACGTACTTGGCTACGTAGCAAGAGACCCTGAGGTGTTCGACAAAGTATCATCACTATTGCTAGGTCAGGACCCCGAGGACACGCCTTTTGATAAAGTGTATATTGCGAAAGATGCATTTGACGCTGTGGACGGTGAAGTTCAAAAAGCGCTTGAGCCAGCTGTGCGACAAATCATTGATATGATTGGTCCGGCAAAGGAGGTCAATGTCGCGAAAGAAGGTCTCGATTCATGGGTCTCAATTTTCAGAGATATTCAAGGGTTTGAAGTTTGGAATAGCTACGGCGGATGGGTCAAAAAGCACCGTCCTCACCTATCAAGAGGGCCGATGGAAAGACTTGAAGCCGCAAGCAAAATAACGCGCACGGCCTATAAAAACGCACAGAAAAAAAGAACTGAACTGATCGAACAGTTCAAAACGCTGCTGCCAAAAAATGCGGTCATGGTTATGCCTACAGCCTCTTCAATCGCACCGCTCAGAACAGAAACCATCGAAGTTATCAACAAGCATAGGGGACAATCAAGCAAACTTCTTTGCGTGTCTCCGCTTACGAAAACTCCGCAGGTCACCATCCCGCTCGTAAAAAAGAACGGGGTACCTCTTGGCATCACATTGATTGCGGCACATGAGAAGGATCTCATACTTGCAAATCTTGCAAGCAACCTCCTAAGAAACGCTCTTAAGCGCGATTCTCAAGCGTAATGAGCTTAGTGTATTCGCATATCATTAGACCGATTTGAAGGGACAAAAGACGATCCGTATCATCCAGCGATACATTGAGACCTTCAACGATTTTGTTGATTCTGTATCGAACGGTCTTGGGGTGTACAAAGAGTTCATTTGCCGTTTTGACATAATTTTGGTTGTTGCTTAAAAATCTTGAAAACGTAAGGGCGTATTCGGGTTTGTCTTTTGCAAGTTTCAACATGTTTTCGGGCACATAACTGTAGAGTTCTTCGATGTTCTCGATGGACTGAAACATTTTGAAAAATCCGAGATTGTCATATTCAAGCACATGGGAATGTTCGTGAAGAGTTTTCATGAAATTCTTAAGATTCAAAAGATCGGTATTGATGGTTTTAAATGAAGTCGTCTGAACGGTAGATATGCCGATGTGGCATGTCAGATTCTTGTTTTTTTCTTCGTAGATCTTAAGAAGGTTTTTTATATCGTTTTCCTTGATACTCTGATCCTTGTTTTTGAAATTATAAAGGAATATTATGTCGTAATTTTTCTGAAAGTATGCAATGTTTCCGAACTTTGATATCATGAAATTGATGGCCGCATCCAAGGGGGATTGAACCGGATGTTTTGCTCTTAGATTGATTCCGTAGAGAGATACTATGATTCCTTGGTAAAAAGGTCCCTGGCCGATATTTAGGAGATTCAAAATTGACTGCTTTTCATCCTCGGAATAATATCTTCCCAGCAACAGGTCATGCATGAGATTGTTTTTGCGCATAGACTGGCTTTTTTTGACCGCATAGATTTTGAGCAATTCCTTGAGAATCAGTTCGGACGCGGTTTCTATCAACATAATCTCCTTTTTATTAAGAGTCTGGAAATTATCAAAGACAATGAATGTATATTGGCTGTCAAGCACGTTAGGGATGTCGATACTTATGGCATCGATGGTCGCACCATCTGAATACTTTAGGGTTACAAAACTGAAGGGCTTATTTACGAACTTCATCTTCGGCAAGGGCTTTCTGTTCAAAATCTGGAAATCCGGATCATTTTTAAAAGTAGTATAATATGTGGTTCGGTCTTCACTGTGGATCTGTATATCACTGTCAAGAAGATTCTTGAGTGATTTGATCAACTGCGAGAGCGAAAGCTCTTTGAGCGATAGCTTATTGATGGTTTTTCTCGCTTCATAGTAGGCTGTGAGAATTTGGGAGTTCTCGTTGATGATGGGTTCAAGTACCGCGAGTACGATTTTTTCATACTTGACATCCTGTGGAACTTGAATCAAAGGAATGTCAAAGACATTGCAGTACTCTATGAGCCTCTTCGGTGCCTGGGTGAGAAGACGGTCGACTTTCAAGATCAAACCTTTGATGCCAATCGTACTCATCTTGACAAAAAAAGTGTAGAGTTCCTTGTCGTTAAATTCAATCAGGGCGTAATAGCTTGTGAGAATCAACTGGTTTTCTTTTCCCCATTTTTCGATATCGGTCGCTTCCAAAATCATGACTGAAAGTACTTCTTGATTCAGCACTTTATGCTTGCTTAAAACGTTTGCGTTCTTGAAACATTCATCTTTGAGTATTCGACTCAGTTTCATACAGCACCACCAGAATTTTATCTTTTTAGTCTAAAAATACAGCGACTCATAACTCATTATATCAAACTGTGGATAAACGTCCATCAAAAGCATCATCTATTTCTCATTATACAAACACTTGTTTTCAATATTGAAATAATAAAATCAACAATCATTTCCCGTTTTTATATCAACAGTATAAAAAAACAATGGTAATTTTCCGTGTTTAGCCATATTAAAAACGCTTTCTAAGTGAGATAATAAGAATGTATTGAGGGAGGTTGGCCTATTGAAATTCAATGTTACTCCGAATCCATAGAAGCCATATTCGATTATGGGGTGTCATTAACTGTTCACTCCGTATTCGATAACACAATCAACCTATACAATGATTTACATTTTGTTGCGCTTAGTCACGACAACTCTTCCCTAACCCCAATAAGTATAAAACTGGCTGCCTCTCCTAAATACTTTAAATCCCTTGGTCTTAAACAAGGCGACGAAGTCCGTATTAATCATCAAGGCATTCACCTGAAAGACCAGGTGTTCAGCCTCAAAGAAGCTCAACATAAAAACCTCAAGGTTACAAATGTCACGGGCTTAGATCTCCACGAAGCATTTAAAAGACTTAATGAAGCCATCGATATTTACCTTAAGAACAAAGGAAAAGGTCTGCTCCACCTTGCGCTTAAGTTACTTGAGAGGGAGACGGTGCCCAAAAACATGCATATCAAGGCGTTTAAAAACGGCTTAGAAAAGTTATACGAAACCCGTGAACCTAGGGAAGTGATTGACATTATCAAATCGTTTTCAGGTCTAGGAGAAGGTCTAACCCCTTCAGGGGACGATATGATAACCGGGGTTTTCGCCACGCTTTATGCGTTTCGAAGCGACCCTTTTGTGCAGGCATTTCTAATGGATCTCAAAAGCGAGATGGAGTTCTTTGAGCATTCTACTACCGACGTTAGTAAAACCTATTTGGAATACGCCTTCAAAGGCCATTTCAACGAGCATGTCAAAGCGCTTTTTACTGCTCTAGATAAAGACGAACCACTGCTCCCAAATTTAAATAAAATCGGAGAACTAGGGCATTCTTCAGGTACCGATTTTATCATAGGATTAAAAATTGGATTACATATAGGAGGTATCATTTATGATTCATAATGTTATCAAAGAAAATGCATATTTTGATTCTGTAACATTGATGTTGTTTTCAAGCAAACTCAATGATATAGAAGGCGTAGAAGAAGCTGCAATCATGATGGGTACTGATCACAATATCGATTTGATGATTGGTTCAAAGGTATTGAAAAAAGACGTTGCAGAAAAGATTTCAAGCAACGATTTGATCATTGGGATTAGAGCTGAAAATCAAGAAGTTGTTGATGAGGCACTAAAAGTACTCGAGGAACAGTTTGACAACAAAGACAGCGGAGATGACGACAAAGACGTAGACGTTAAAACCGTAGAAGGCGCCATGAAGGAAAAACCCGGGCTCAATTTTGCAATAGTCTCCACACCAGGACGCTTCGCAAAGAAAGAAGTTCGCAAATGTCTCAACAATGGTCTCAATGTATTGTTGTTTAGTGACAATGTAGCCTTGGAAGATGAAATAGCGCTTAAGAACCTAGCGCTTGAGAAAGACTTGTTGATGATGGGCCCAGATGCGGGAACTGCCATAGTCAATGGGGTTGCTTTAGGATTCGCAAATGTAGTAAACCGAGGCAATATCGGACTCGTAGCCGCATCAGGCACAGGGCTTCAAGAAGTCTCTGTCTTAATTGATATATTTGGCGGAGGTGTCTCACAAGCATTGGGAACAGGTGGACGCGATGTCAAAGAAAGTGTTGGCGGAAAAATGATGCTTAGAAGTTTGGATGCATTGAACGCCGATTCAAGCACAAAAGTGATTGGGATTGTGTCAAAACCTCCATCGAAATCTGTCATGGATGAAATCTTGAAAAAAGTCAAGACTTTTGACAAGCCAGTCGTCGCCTGTTTCCTTGGAAACAAAGCCCCATTGAATGACATGGCAAATGTGTATGAAGCATCGTCCCTTGAAAATGCAGCGAAGTACTTGGTGCAACTATCAGAAAATAGCAAACCGGAAAGTTTAGATCTCTTAAGCAAAAAAGATGTAATTACGCCACTTTCAAGCAAAAACACCGGTTCATTCATACGGGGTCTTTATACAGGCGGAACTCTAGCTTACGAAAGTATGTTGTTTCTTCAAAGCACGTTTGACAATGTCTATGCAAACATAGCCATGGATTTAAAACATTCACTCGACGACCCTGAAATCAGTAAAGAGCACACAATCGTTGATATGGGTGAGGATTACTTTACAGATGGCATGGCCCATCCAATGATCGATCCAAGACTAAGATCAGAGAGAATCAAGAAAGAAACAGCGGATAAAGACACCGCAGTCATTTTGCTTGATTGCGTACTGGGATATGGTTCACACGACGATCCTGCTCAAGAAATTGTTAATGCAATCAAAGAAGCCAAAAAATCACTTGGTGAACGCGACATTGCGTATGTAGCAAGTGTAGCGGGAACTCAAAGTGATATACAGGTTCGTTCCAAACAGATTGAAAAACTTGAATCAGCTGGCGTTGTCGTACTTCCAACTAACGCACAAGCCGTTCAATATGCTCAACTTCTGCTTGAATCCAAAGGAGGGCAAAAATAATGTCAAAAATCAACGAACTATTCGACAAGGAACTATCTGTTTTAAACATTGGTCTTGAGACATTCAGCAACACAATGAGTGACCAAGGTGTAGATCACGTACACATGCAATGGCGTCCACCTGCAAACGGGGATCCTAAACTCGCTAGAATCCTTGATGAACTTGATATGGATAAAATTGAGGAAGCCAACAAAAAAACCCTCGAAATCCTCAACAATGGGGAACCAAATTTGGTGGATGTAAAAATTGCGAAAGATGTATTGCATGGAATAGAGAAGAATACAATCGGTCATGCAGGACCACCCCTTGAGTGGAAAGACATGACCGGGCCTCTTCAAGGTGCCGTACTCGGAGCCATTGTCTATGAGGGCCTTGCAGACACATTAGAAGACGCCGAAAAATTGGTTTTAGATGACAAAATAAATTTCAAACCCAATCACTCAATGGGCGCCGTAGGACCTATGACAGGTATGATTACCTATTCAATGCCTTTATGGGAAGTTAAAAATGAAACGTATGGCAACGTCGGGTATTGCCCATTTAATGAAGGTCTTGGAAAAGTAATGCGTTTTGGAGCAAACGGCCCCGATGTCATCAAGCGTCTAAAATGGTTGGAAACATCTTTAGCACCAACTATGAAGAAATCTTTGGCGCTTTCCGGACCCATCTCACTTAAAGTCATCATTGCAAAAGCTCTAGCAATGGGCGATGAAATGCATCAAAGAAACAATGGAGCGACATCGCTTTTCATTCGTGAAATCATGAAATACGTGACACAGGTAGTAGATGATAGGGAAGAACTTACAAAAATAACTGAATTCATGACAGGCAACGATCAATTCTTCTTAAATCTTGCCATGGCTGCTGGGAAGGCAACAACCGATGCGGCTAAGAACATTCCATACAGCACGGTTGTGACTACTATGAGCCGTAATGGAACCAACTTCGGTATCAAAATAAGCGCGCTCGGCGAACAATGGTTTGAAGCGCCTGTCAATGATCCTATTGGTTTGTACTTCCCAGGATACACAGCAGAAGATGCAAACCCTGATATTGGGGATAGTACCATCTTAGAAACATTTGGAATCGGCGGGTTTGCCATGGGATCTGCACCCGCAGTAGTAAGATTCATCGGAGCAAGTAGCGTTGGTGAAGCCATTAAATACAGTAAGGCCATGCAAGAAATTACAGTGGGTCTTAGTAAGAACTACATAATGCCGACTATGAACTTTGTAGGCACAGGGTTAGGGATTGATATCCGTAAAGTTGTTGAAACCAACACTCTACCTGTTATAAACACGGGAATGGCTCATAAAAAGCCTGGCATCGGCCAGGTTGGTGCGGGTATTGTTCATCCACCTTATGAAGCGTTCACAAAAGCTATGATCGCATTTCACAAATCTATAAATTAAAAAAATGAATCTATAATTAAACGATATTAAGTGTGTAAAGCAAACCTTTGCACACTTAAATTATCGTTTATGGTATAATGCATTGAAAACATACGCGACTAAGGAGAATTGATAAACATGCCATTGAATGTATTAATGTGGATTATGGCAGCCTTACCAATCATTGTTTTGTTAGTTTTGATGGTCGGTCTTCAATGGGGGGCGACAAAGGCAGCACCAATTGGATTGGCTATTGCCATATTTACCGGATTGGTCTTTTATAAAGCCGATTTGGGTTTGATAGGATTTGAAGCGCTCAAAGGACTATGGAGCGCATTTGTTGTTTTAATTGTCGTTTGGCCTGCCATTTTGCTTTACGAAGTGGTGACACAAGCGAAAGCATTTGTTGTTTTTAGAAAAGGCCTACAAAAAATCACTCCAAACGAATTGATTCAAGTAATCGCGCTTGGGTGGGTCTTTATTTCATTTCTCCAAGGCATTACCGGTTTTGGGGTGCCTGTAGCTGTTGGGGCTGCATTGCTTGTTGGCATTAAAGTGAAACCTGTTTGGGCCGTTGTGATTTCGCTAATTGGGCATGCCTGGGCCAATACATTTGGAACCCTTGCCGTTGCCTGGGATGCTTTGGATATTCAAACATCTTTGGCTAGTGATCCAGAGCTTTACTTCCGAACAGCCTTTTGGGCAGCGCTATTCATTTGGATATGGAACTTCATAGCCGGGCTATCCATCGCTTGGATATATGGTGGAAAAGAAGCACTTAAAAAAGGGCTTCCAGCCATTGTTTTAATATCGCTGATACACGGAGGAGGGCAACTCTTTCTAAGTCAAATCAATCCTACCCTAGCCGCGTTCATTCCAGCGTCCGTCGCTTTGGTTGTCGTATTTGCACTCAGTAAAACAAAACGCTTTGGTCATGTGTGGAAACTTGAAAATTCTAAAATCATGAACCGTGAAGCCACTGAAGACCTTGATGAGGCGAATACGCCTACAAACATGAGTGTCCATCAATCTTTCTTCCCATACTATGTGTTGACGGCAATTACATTGGTAATACTCGTTATCCCACCCATCAAGAATTTCTTTTCACAGGTGCAAGTAGGCTTTTCTTTTCCAGAGACAACAACAGGGTATGGGTTTGTGAATTCAGCCGTTGAGAACTTTTCTGGATTCTCACCGTTTACGCATGCCGGGATTTTCTTGATAGTGTCTTCAATTATAGGCTTCTTGTATTATCTTAAAAATGGTTGGGTTAAACGTAAGGATGCTAAAATCATAATGACCAGATCTTTCAATAAAACAGTTCCATCGGCTGTGGCTGTTATCGGATTCATTCTCATGTCTCGGATGATGAGTGGAACCGGTCAAACTGTTATTCTCGCTGAGGGCATCGCAGAAACTTTTGGCATGTACTATTCAATGTTAGCACCGGTCGTAGGCATGCTTGGATCGTTTATGACAAGCTCCAATATGGCATCTAACATACTGTTTGGTGAATTCCAGTTAACCACTGCAGGCATTTTGGATTTGAATAAAGCCGCCATACTAGGTGCACAAACAGCTGGAGGAACCATGGGTAATACGCTATCACCCGGAAACATCATTCTTGGTACAACCACTGCAGGCATTATTGGTAAAGAAGGCATCATTTTGAAAAAAGTATTACCAGTATCGCTTGTTACTGCACTTATTGTAGGTGCCATATTATTTGTCATAACCATATTTTAAGAAAGGGTTGCATACTATGAAAATTGTAATTGCTTTGGGCGGAAACGCTCTAGGAAACACGCCTCAAGAACAACTGAAATTGGTTAAAGAAACAGCCAAATCCCTGGCAGATTTAATAGAAGAAGGTCATCAATTAGTAATCGCGCACGGGAACGGACCACAAGTCGGAATGATTCAACAGGCCTTTGATTCTGCGCATCACAGCATTCAAACACCCATGATGCCTTTTGCAGAAAGCGGCGCGATGTCACAAGGCTACATCGGATATCATTTACAAAACGCCATTCGTGACGAACTTCTCTCACGGTCCATCAACAAAGAAGTTGTATCACTTATCACACAAGTGGTAGTCGATGAAAATGATGAGGCTTTTAAAAAGCCTACCAAACCAATTGGATCATTTTATTCTGAAGAAGAAGCGAAACGTCTAGAACAAGACAAAGGCTATACTATGATTGAAGATTCCGGACGTGGGTATCGTCGTGTAATTGCTAGTCCAAAACCTGTGGACGTTGTTGAAAAGGACACGGTGAATGCTTTAGTAGATCAAGGAGTTATCGTTATCACTGTAGGGGGAGGCGGCATTCCGGTCATTCAAAAGGATAACCAGCACATTGGTGTCGATGCCGTTATTGACAAAGATTTTGCGTCGGCCAAGGTTGCTGAGCTTGTTGATGCAGATTTCCTCTTTATTTTAACTGCTGTAGATAGAGTCATGATTAACTTCAACACGCCTAATCAAAAAGCATTGAAAGACATCACAGTCGAAGAAGCGAAAAAGTATATTTCAGAAGGCCACTTCGCACCTGGAAGCATGCTTCCAAAAGTAGAGGCAGCGATTTCCTTTGTTGAGAAAAGTCCTAATAAAATAAGTGTTATTGCGGCATTGGAAAAAGCTAAAGAAGCGCTAAAAGGAACCTCGGGAACTAAAATCGTTAAAGAATGAAGAAGCAAGACAATGCCTCAGGGTATTGTCTTTTTTTTCTAAGAAGATTCAAACGTTACTGTATTCATACAAAAAGGGAACCCAAGGCTTAGGGGAAGGGGATTATCAGCCAGGGGTTCCCTTTTTGTATGAAAAAGATCAGAGGGACGAGGTATCATCCTCGTCCTCGTCATCTTCAGAATCTTCCTCGTCATCATCTTCGTTATCATCATTGCGGTCACCTCGAGTGTCTTCGATGATTTTTTCCTCACCGTTTTCTTCAATAGTGTAGTGATAGACCTCGGTGCCGTCACTGTTTCTTGTAATGGTAAGTTCGACTTCGCCTTTTGTGACGTTGATCAAGTATTCAAAATAATATTCAGTCACCCCATCGTCATCACTTTCACGTTCAAAGCTATAGTAATGGGAATCGCTTGTTTCCACCTCAATGGACGCTTCCCCCTCTTCAAACTCAAATTCGATTGTAAGAGATTTTTCAACTCCGTCGATTACACTTTGAAGTGACATTTCAAATTCATTGTCAGCGTCTTCTATAGATGATTCAACTTCAATTTCTATATAGTTTTCATTATTTGATTTTGAAATAGTTTTCAAATAGATTTCTTCTTCGCTGCCGTCGTTTTCTCTTTCACCGCTAAGAAGGTACACATTTCCATTCATGATCAATACACCATTTAATGTGCCGCTGTCGTCCTCGTTGAATAAAATGGTATAAGTCAGTTCGTTGACCGTATAGCGCATCTGGTATTCATAATCCTCGTTGACGTTTAAATTCTCTTCGATGGTGAATGGATTATCAAGTCCGTGATCCAGGAACACACGCAAGGATGAGAAATACGTACTTGCTTCACCGAGTTGTTTTTCGATATCCACGAACGCCTCGTCGGTATTGGTATTCAAGATCGTAGGTATGTTTAGACCCGTAGGCGTGTCTTTATCAGGTGATGTACTTAAAAGACTTCCTGCCAGATAGGTGGAATAAGCCAGTGTTTTTATGTCATTTTTCGGGCCATCTTCACTAGGAGATGTTGTTTTTGGTTCGCCGTTTGAATCATCAGGATTGGTGTTAGCCTGTGGGATGTCACAGGCAGCCAAACTCAATGATACGATAACCAGCAAAAAAATTAAACTTTTTTTCATGTGCATCACTCCTACTGTTCTTTAACATTATAACGCATGATTGTGAAAAACATGTGAATTTATAAAATAAAAGAAGAACCCTGATGTTCAGGGTTCTTTAGTGGAGGATGGTACATGGAGACAATTTAGCAGTTAAGCGGTGGTGTTTTCCTCAGTGTCTTCATCATCTTCGTCATCTTCGTCATCTTCGTCGTCATTATCATATTCGACGTCTTTTTCTTCTCCGTCTTCCTCGATGTGATAACGATAGATTTCTTCTCCGGCGTCATTGGTAGTTACAGTCAATTCAACTTCGCCTTCAACACCGTCAATGGTGTATTCGAATTCATAATCGATTTCATCGTTCGCATTTTCTGTTCCACGTGAGAACTCATATTCGTTGCCATTCTTGGTTTTCATTTCAACTGATACTTCGTCATCTTCGACTTCGAATTCAATTTCCAAATCTTTTTCGATTCCATCGATGAAGCTTTTAAGTTTCATTTCGAATTCGTATTCTTCATCTTCTTCTTCAGTTTCAATAGTTAGTTCGATGAAGTTTTCGGAATTCACTTTGTCGATGGTTTTCAAATAAATTTCTTCTTCGGTTTCAGTGACTGTGGCGTCTTCTTCAGTAGTGTCAGCTTCAGTGTCGCCGTCTTCTTCAGTAGTGTCAGCTTCAGTGTCGCCGTCTTCAGTGTCTTCTTCATCTTCGATGTCATCGTCACTGTCCGTTTCCTCTTCAGTTTCACGGTAGCCTTCGACGTCATATTCAACTCCGTCGAGGATAAGGGTACCTGTTAAGTTACCATCAGCGTCTTCGTTGAGAAGGATTGTGTAGTCTTTGCCTTCTACGGTGTAGCCCATGGTAATATCCCAATCGCCTTCAACAGTCAAATCATTGTCAATGACAAATGGATTTTCCGTGCCATTATCAATGAATACTTTAAGACGTTTGAAATAGTCGCTAATTTCTCCGAGTTCTTCCTCGATTTCGAGCATCACTTCTTCTTCACTGCCAGTTGCCAAGTTCATCACATTTGAAGAACTTGATGTAGCATCATCTGCGGGTGGGGTCTCGCTGTCGGCCATGAGTGCACCGGCCATATAAGTAGAATATGCGATGGTTTGATTGCTTGATAATCCGTTAAATGCATTATCAGAAGTACCATCGGTTGTGCATGCAGCCAGTCCTAAAACAAGGGTGGCAAGCACTGTAAGACTAAGTAATGATTTGAATAGTGTTTTCATAAAACATCTCTCCTTTAGAGTGGGTTTGGTTTTCACTACACCCATAGTATAACTGATGCATGTGAAAGTTCTGTGAATGTTATGTGAAAGTTCTGTGAATTTGTGAAATCACTCCACGCGTGTGCTATTATTAATAAGAAGGATAGGAGTGATTAATATGAATCCCATATTGATTATTGAAGATGAAGTTTCACTCGTTAAGATTCTAAAATCAGTGTTTGAAAAGCATACCTTTGAAATCCATACAGCCTATAACGGTGAAACAGGCCTAAGTCAGTTCAAGACTAGAAACTATGCTTGCGTTGTGTTGGACATATCAATGCCTAGAATGGACGGGTGGGAAGTTTTAAAGGAAATCAGAAAGAGAAGTGACGTGCCCGTAGTCATGATGACCGCTTTGACGGGAGAAGACTATGAACTAAGAGGCTACGATTTAAAAGCAGATGATTATGTGACCAAGCCTTTTTCACCGAAGGTGTTGGTCGCTAAAGTCAAAAACCTTGTTGAACGCTATGATGGGTTCCTAAAAGAAAACAATAACCAGTCAATGATTGGGAATCTTGTCTATGATAAAGCCCGTCACCATGTGGAAATCGAAAAGAAACCCATCGAACTTTCTAAAAAGGAATTTGATCTACTAGGGTTTTTAATTGCCCAAAAAGGATTTACCCTAAGCCGCGAACAAATCATAGAAAATGTTTGGGACTTCGATTCTTTTGCGGGCGAACGTATTGTCGATGCATTCATCAAAAGCCTGAGAAAGAAACTCGGCAAACCATATTCGAACATGATTAAAACCGTACGTGGCGTCGGATATAAACTAGTTGAGGAGGCTTTGGATGAATAAAGGAATTGCTTTATCCATATTTTACCGCACCGTTGTAATTTTTTTGATAGTCCTTGTTCTTCAGTTTCTTTTTTTCAATTATGTTTTTGAAGCATACTATGAAAATAGACGAATAGAAGAGACCATTGAAGCCATTGAAGATACGACACAAACCTTAGAGTCTAGTGCCGCCTCTCAGATGGATCCACTGATTACGCGTTTCGCAGAGGAAAAAGGGTTTTATGTCTCCGCATTTGGCACTGCTAGTGAGCCGTTTTTCAATTTAGATGAAAGTGGCAGGTTCTCCTTAGGTACTTCTACCATCGTTATTCCCCCATACGTCAGTAAAGAAGTCTACATAGACAGTTTTCATGTAGGGTCCAATATTGATAGCATCACCCTCGTTGAAACACGCCTAAATGACCTTTATTTTCCAACGAGCATTACCATCGGGGGCGAAAGTTTTTCCTATGACGTACAAAAAGACGCTCTCAATTTAGAAACCATCGTCAAATTTGATGGGGTAAAGACCTCTTTCGCCGATAGGTTGATTACCGATTTAGACAAAACAAATGAACGCTATGCTTCACTCAGTCAACTAATCACCACCTACTTGCTTGAAGAAACCTCTGCTAAATCGTTCAGTGAAGATAGTCTTCAAGGCGAGTACTTCAAAAGCGAAGACCGTTTTGGCGCGTACTATGTCTTTGTGAGTCCCTTAATCATAAATAACGAAGCCTACACCTTATTTACGGTCATGCCCATTGAACCCTTGGAAACTATCATCGAAGACGTCATCACCTTTCTCGGGGTATCTTCGCTAATTACCCTACTCCTTTTAGCTGGCCTTACCTTCATCAATGCTAGAAACATCGCACAACCCTTAAAAAAACTCAATCAATCCGTCAAACGCATTGCGAACCTTGATTTTGCGCCTATTGAAAACATGCAAGGAAACGACGAAATTGCGACCTTGTCTCAAAACATTAATATCATGCGCATCAATCTTGAAGATAGCTTAAAAAAGTTGAATGCGCAAAACAGTCGTCTTAAAGAAAGTCTGAAACGGGAAAATTCACTGGACCGCGAACGTAAGGACTTCATCGCGTCCCTTTCACACGAACTCAAAACCCCTTTAACAGTCATTGAAGCCAGTAGTGAAGCCTTGAGAGAAGGCGTCTTTGACAAAGAAGAAGACATCGCAGAACAGCTTGAACTCATTCAAAGTGAAATTCAGAAGTCAAAAACACTGATTGAAGGCATCATGGACACTTACAAAGTCGACAGGCCAAGCTATGAGGAAACCTTCAAACCCCTTGATCTTTATTCCCTCATCGAAGAAACCCTTGAAGAATCCTTATCGCTATTTAATAAAGAGCACATGACCTACAGCCTAAAAGGCGACACTGCAAACATCAAAGGCGACAAAGAAAAACTGAAGCTCGCTTTTTCCAACGTATTTTCTAACGCCGCTAATCACAGTGAACACGGTGGTGAATTAATCATCGACATTTCTAGTAGCGACGTCCTCAACGTCACAATCACCAACACTTGTGCCACCATGCCTGTTAAGCTGATTCAAGCCTTTAGCGATGAAACCACACTTGAAGAAACCACTGCCAAAGGCTCTGGGGTGGGGCTACACATCATCAGGCTCATTATGAACCAGCACAACGCTGAGGCCTGGTTTGAAAGCAGTGAGAACGAAGTGACATTCAAAGTCATCTTTGAAGCGGTGGATAAAGATGACTGATAAATTAAGACGTACCATAAAAAAACTAATCACACTAAATCAGAAGATGCTCATGGCGGAGTTGAAACACGCTAAAGAAACAGGCATCCGCCATCAACCGAACAAACGCTATTTCAAGGAATTGAGAAAACAAAAGACGCTTCTTAAGAAAACTGACAAAGATACGCTATGTTTGATACTGAGTCTTATACTTGTAGAAACAGACGAACTTACAAGACCGAGCCGTCTTAAAAGAAGTGCTCTTAAAACCTACACCAAAGATCAAATGATTTCAATCATCGTGAATACACGCTATCTTCACGAATACCTTGAATCCGCCTTGGAAAAAAAGACGTAAGGCATTATAAAATGGAACCTAAGAAATAGACACTCATAAAAAGAGTATATATTCTTAGGTTCTTTTTGTATACTTAAAAGAGAGGTGATAAATAATGAGTAAGAAATTATTCACAGAG
>Ga0306868_1000247_pt1 | contig 39231 bp, 34 predicted proteins | sample AntRauTorckE6832_FD_190411 | JGI IMG/M metagenome (GOLD analysis project Ga0306868, IMG submission 190411) | Saline lake microbial communities from Rauer Islands, Antarctica - Metagenome Torckler E6 #832 (v2) (version 2) | ecosystem: Environmental > Aquatic > Non-marine Saline and Alkaline >... | reverse complement strand
GGAATTGTTCTCTATAATCAGCATATACATTTGAATCTGCATTGATTACACTAGTATTAATACCGTAGAATAAACCATCGGCATCAGCTTTCTTAATTAAGTTAGGATATACTGCTTCAACCCAAATTTTATTGTTTTTTGCTTTAGGTTTAGTACCTAAAACATTTCCAATGTAATTTCTTGAGTTAGGGTCTAAAGATACTGAATAAATTTCTTCATCTGATTGACCTTGGTTTACAGTTATTTCAAATACACCGAATAAATCGCCTGTACCTGTATTAGTTTCGTTTGCAGTAATTGCTAATGAAGTCGCTTCAAAATTAGTTTGAGATGCAGTGTCTTCACCATCAGTTACTGTTGCTCTTGAACGAATAACTGCAATAACCATATCTTCATATTCTGTTAGTGAACTACCTGATATTCTTTCAGTTCTAGTATTACCAGTAATATTTCCATTGTTAATTGTTGTAGCTGAGAAAATTACTCTATCACCTTCAAATGTGTTAGCACCTGTTTTAGTGAATCCAGAAAAGAATACTCCTGATTCACCAACACTATTAAGTGTCACACCTAAATATGAATTGTCTATTGCATTGAATGTTGCAACAGTTCCAGTGTTAGTTACACCAGTTGTTGATAAATCAATACCAGCACTTGCTGTAATTCCCCAAGCTGTACCAGCATCATATCCCGATAAACCTAAAACTCTGGTTACATATAATTGAGATGATTCTTCTAAATAAGCATTGGCTACATAAGGTAATTGATATTTAAGCGATCCGTTAGGGAACGTTTCTGTGCTTTGGACACCAAATCTAGTTCTGAATGCAGCAGCATCTTGTATTAATACTGGTTCAAATGCAGGGCCTTTCAAAGTTTCGCCTACAACGCCTAGAGTCGTAACTCCTACGTTTCTTGTAACGAACGAAAGGTCTCGTTCTCTAAATTTAACACCCGGTGAGGTAAAAATAAATCCGTTAGCCATTTTTTAATTTTTTGTTATATTATTTCGATAATTATTATTCTAATGTGTTTGTATTTTTTTATAAATACTTCAGAATTTTTCAAAATCTATATTTTTCGTATATTAGTATTTATAAAAAACTGTATATATTCCATGAATAAATCATATCGTATAAAAACAAATGTTAATCCTAACAGGACTAACAACATTAAGCTTAAGCTAGAACAAGAAGTTGATCAGTTTGAAATCTTATCATTAAAGATCGATCAAGAAAATGAGTATAATGACTTCAATTGTAATCATGGAGTATTAGTCGGCAGAGTAGTGGCTAATGGTGGTGTAGGAATACCTAATGCTAAAATATCAGTGTTCATTCCTTTGAGAGAAGAAGATGAAAATAAACCAGATATTGTGGCTGTATATCCATATAAAAATCCTAGAGATCAAGATGTCAATGGAAAAAGATATAATCTACTTCCAAGAGTGGCAATACAAAATCCTGAAACTGGAGAATATAGTCCAACACAACCTTTCGGTTCTTTTCCAACTAAAGAAGAATTTATTACTAATTCGACATTATTGGAGGTATACGAAAAGTATTATAAATATACAACTGTCACTAATCAATCAGGTGATTATATGATATTTGGTGCACCAGTTGGAATACAAACAATACATATGTCTGTAGATATTACTGATGTAGGGAAATATTCAATGACACCATCTACTATGGTAACTAATTTAGGTTTTTCGCCTAACTTATTTAGTAATAATACTACTAGAATAAAACCAAGTAATGATTTAGATGATTTACCTAATATTGAAACACAAGAAATATCAGTAGACATAATACCTTTTTGTGGTGATGAGGAAACATTTGATATTGGTATTACTAGACAGGATTTTAGAATTAGAGCAGAACTACTGGGATCGTTTACTGTTTTTGGAAGTACATTTACCGATGGTGAAAATTCTGCATATGGTACTGATTTTCAAGGTAATAGAAATATTAATGAATTATATAGAATGAGGGATGATGCTGATATAAATGCTTCTATTTCTTCTAAAAGAATTGGTATTGTAAACGAAAGAATATATTATTATCCACTAAAATTTACTGATGAACAAATAGAAAATGAAGATGTTGATCCAAGCGATTTATTGATATTAGATAAATCGGAATATTCCATTTTTAAAAGAAATGGTGATTTTGTATTTATAATACCGTGTAATAGACGTAGAGTCATAACGAATGAATCAGGTGAAGAAGAGGTAATTCCAAGTGACAGTGATAGTGGGGCTTTCACTGAATTTAAAGGTTTTATTACGTTTGAATATGAGAATAATCAAGCACCTATGAATTTTAGTGATGATATTGGTTTGAATACAGCTTTAACACCATTTAGACATAGATATAAAGTACCACAGTCAGCCCATAGAAATAAATCATTTACTGATGATGACGATAGTGCTGATACAAAAACGTGGAAATTACAACACTATACTTTTGGTATAAACAATATATATAGTGTTGCTAAATTTCATGGTATGGTTTTTAATGATTATAGTACTCCGTCAGGTGGAGGAGATGAAAATCAAACACCAGATAATGGATTTTCAATTAAAGATCGTTTAAATCAATTACCTAGAGACCTTTTCTGGAATACAGGTGTGATTAGTATTAGAGAAAACCAAGATGAAATATTTGAATTACCATCAAATGGTGTTAATAATAATGGTCAGTTAGATTTATTTGGTGCTACATGGTTAAATTTTAGTTTACATTTTATACAAAACGCTTATCTAAGTGATGGTTCTGCATTTGTTGACAGTTGGAGAAGTAATACTAATTTTACTAAAGAATATAAGAAAACTTTCTTTTACACTGACAATCAACAAGAATTAGCTGCTGGTATTTTGAATACAAAATGGTATGCTAGATCAGATTTACATTATACTGACTTTATCAAAGTTCCAAAAAAAGATATCATAAGTATTTTAGAAAATATAAATACTAAGGGATTTATTGATGATGATCTAACTTTAATTGGTGATGAATATAAAAATGGTAGTAGTCCAGTACCATTTGATGGTGGTAGGATTGATGGTGACCCATCAAAAGGAGTTGATAATAAAAGTTATTTCTTTCGTGGTCTTGGAGAAGCAGACTGTATAACATATTTATCTGAACTAGGAATAATTTAATAGATAAAAAAGTAATGTGTATTTATTGTTGTGGATGTAAATAAAAAAATAAAGCTAAGACAATTCGAAAGTATTAACTCAGTTAATGAAGATAGTTCTATTAAAGTAGATTTAAACTATTCTAATAAATTAATTAACGAAAATAATATCAATAATGTATTAGATGTTACTAGTCAATTTGATAGAGAACGTCAAAATCTTGATATTTATAGAATACATGGACAATTACAAATATTATCAATATTAAATGGAATTAGTACTTCATATGGTACGATAGAGGACTTCTTTAGAAGACCGTCAGGTACTTTAAACAAAAAAAATCTTGAAAATTCATTTAGATTTTACATATTAAAACCAGTTCCACCTGCAGGTAGTAGATTAACTAATGATGAAATATCAACAGGTTACGAAAGTTTAGGTAATAATAAATTTGTTAGGAAATTTGAAGTAGTTAAAACCGATGATGACTTTAATATCCAAAAAGCAGGATTTTCAACTAATATATTTGGTGAACAACAATTTGCTTTCACAGTATTCGGTGATGTTAATGTAACAAATCAATTTGATGCATTTGGGATACCATTAACTGAATTATTTTTATATGTTGAATTTGATCCGAGACCAAACGGTAATGGACAATTTGAAGGTGTTAAAATAAAAAAATATAATAATTCAGGTGGTTCTGCTGGATATGCCGATCCTGTTATTAATTTTGATAAATATGAAATTGGTGATGTAATTGATGGAGATATTGTTGAACTTAATGCTAATAGATATTCACAAGAAGTAATTAGTGAAAGAACTTATAGAATTGAAGCACAATATGAAAATGGTAATGGCTCTGAAAGAAATGCTGTTTTTGAGTATAATCCATTTATTCCAATAAGAATCAGATATTTATCAGATGATCTTCAAAGTGTTAGTTTAGATACGACCGATTATCAAAGAAAGATTGATATACCTGATAATGCTTTTAATACAGGTGGGGGTAATTTTGTATGGAGAAATTTACTTAATAAAGGTTTTCTTGATCCATTAACCGAAGAAGGTGTAAATTATCCTTTTATAAATTTAAGACATTATATTTTCTTAAATCAAGTCTTGTCCTTTAAATCCGTTTCTAGCTCTAATAGTCAATTGTTGGGTGATACAGTATTTAGAAGTAATAGTTCAATACAAACAAATCCAACATCAGATTTAGATAAAATAGGTGATAAATGCTAATATCTCAAAAAATAAAAAGAAATAATAATCAAACTACTTCGGTAAAAATACCATTGAACAGTCAGAATTCTATATCTGGTGATGAACAGGTAATACAGAGATTTGTGGATTTTGAAACACAATTATCGGTAAACTCTGTTGATGATGGAGAGAAATTTATTTTTAGTAGGAAAGGAAATTTTAGAACAGTATTTGAATTTTATAGAGCATCATCAACTGGATATGAAACTTCATTAGTAGGATTTAACGGTTTTAATTTAGAAGAAGACATTACAGGTCAATCACCTGCATTACAAAATAGTTTTTATATTGCACAATATTATGATAGTCCCGATATTGATAATCAGACTTTATTACATAGTTCTTTTTTAAATGGATTCGAAATTATAAAAAATGGTGAATCTACTAATTACCCTGCAACATTTATTGATGGTACTGAATTAGGTGATATATATTTAACTCAAGAATTTCTAGATAGTCAAGGTGATTTATTTGATATATATGTTAGATATTATTTTTTCAATTCTAAAAGTGGACAGATTAATGTTTTTTTAGCTAAAGATAATGAAACATTAAGAACAAGTCAAAGATTATTCTATACTGTTAGTGTTAGAAAAGCAGAACGTAATTTTACATATTTATCAGATAGCTCAGTTGAACTTAAAGAAGTTAATAATATTCAATATAAAAATAAAATAGGTAATAGTGTTGATAAATTACCAAAAGAAAAACCAAATCCACCAATAGGTAATGGATTTAGTAATCTAGGTGAGTATGTTGAATTATAAAATTACTTACTAAGGTCGTAACCGAATCTTGGCTTTCTTGATGTTTTAGTAATCTCAAATTCTTCTTCATCTTGTATGAAAGCTTTACATAATAATGTGTATTGACCAACGTAGAATCTATCACCATCAACATTATCAATGGTATTAGCTTCTTCTACTGTATTAAGATAAACAGGCATTGGATTACCTTTGATAAATATATATCCTTGTTGGGATGCGAAATTTCTAAACATCTGCTCATCAAATTTATTCACATCGGTTCTAAACTTGGTGAACAATCTAATATCATATGTCATATCTACATTTGTTGGTTCAGGTATTTTAAATCTGAGATAGATCACTTGACCTTCATCTAAAATTGGCACATCTAGATATCTAAACGCTTTATTTTGTGCAATTCTATACTTACTTCCGAGTCTAGTGCCTCTATCTTTATCACTTCTTCGGATTGTAATGTATGGTGTTGGAACGTTTTTATCCTCGTCCATTAGTTTCCATGTTTTAGAAAACTCACCCCATCTTTCATTTTCTAAATAAAACACTGGAACTTCATCACCATCAATATTTAAACTTAAATCATCATTCATAACATAATCTCTCATTGTTAGATCAATGTCTTCAAATAATATAGTTCTTGGTAGGTACGTAGTTTTTTTATCAGTATCAAGCATTAGCTGCTCAATTCTGTCCATACCATATTCTAAATAATCAAATCCTACTTTAGGTGGATTGACATTGATATCTGTTTTCTTTTTCTTAGGAAGTGCCATATATTTTATAAATACTTTACTTATTAATAATTTTAACTTATATTTGTTTATTATGATAATAGAACGTAAAGAAACAATCGATGATGACGATGGAAAATTAGGTGTTATTGATACTATATTCGAATCTAGTAATATTCTTAGATCGATTTATTTTCCAAAAACCAATACCCTGTATTTATCCTTCTCATATGGACAGACATATCGTTATGATAATGTTGATAATGAATTATATGAAAATTTTGAGAAAGCAGATTCTCAGGGTAAATATTTTAATTCTAATATTAAAAATAATAGTGCCATTCCATATCAGAGAAGTTATAAATTATATGACTCTGAGATAGAGGATACTAAGAAAGTGATTAACGAATGGAAGAAAAAGAACCAACTATAGAAGAACTTGTCAGTAGAATTCAATTCTTGAAGCAAGCATTAGAATTCTATGCTGCCGAGTATAATTATAGGACAGGAAGTATTGAAAGAGATCAGGGTCATCAAGCTAGGTTTGCATTATCACAAATTGTTGATATTGATAAGTATAACCAAGAGATGTTGGATGCATCCTTAGAAGCTATTAAGGATTATAAAGACGAAAAAATTAATGCCGAAAGTTTAGGTGATGATTTTCAATCTAAAATAAATGAAATTAATAAGATAATAAAAAAATATAGCGATCCAGATGAGTAAAAGATTTAATGACACTCCCGAAGATATTAGGTTTAATAAAATGTCTTCGGATGTACCTACACCTGAAAAAGCACATGAATGGGATGCTGGTTATGATATAACTGCCATGTCAAAAAAAGAAACTCCTGAGTATATCCAATATGGAACAGGATTAAAATTTGAAATACCAAACGGATATGTTGGTTTTATTGTGGCACGTAGCTCTATAACCAAAAGAGATATGATATTAAAAAATGCCATAGGCATCATCGATGCACCGTATCGTGGAGAAGTATCTTTTAGGTTTTATAAGATAATTACTGAAGAAGCTAATAAAACATCTGAAGTATATGATACCAGTCAAGGTAGATTGATTAAGAATAGCTTTAGAGTATTAAATTATAAAAAAGAAGAAGATCAAAAAGTTTACGAGGTTGGTGAAAAAATAGGTCAAATCATTTTTATTAAATTACCGTTAGTAAGATTAGTTGAAACTACTGATGATCTATCTGAAACAGAGAGAGGCACTGGTGGTTACGGTTCAACAGATAAAAAGAAAAAAAACTAAATAACAATAGATATGAACGTAAATAAGACAACAAGAAGAGAAGGTGCATTAGCAAGACTACAAGCACAATTAAAATCAGGTAAGAAACCTCAGAAAGTCGAAGGTAAAGATACTGGAAAGAAAACTGAACATACCGAAAACGATACTAAACGTATCCAAAAAGAAATAACAGTATTAAAGAAAAGAGTGTAATATGGCAAAATCATATCAACAGCAATATGCTGAAATACTACGTAAGTTAATTTATAAACCACAAAAGCAAACTCCAAGTAGAGTTGGTGATGTGAGAAGTAGATTTGTGGAAACAATAAGAGTTGATCTTGAAAAAGAATTTCCTCTTATGGAAATAAAAAAGGTATCGTTCAAAAACATTTTAGTTGAACTACTTTGGTTTATTAAAGGTGAAACAAATATTAAGTTTTTAGCTGATAACAACTGTAATATTTGGAATGATGATGCTTATAGATTTTATAAGCAAAACTATTCCCCATTTAGATTTGATAATAATGTAAACGGACTTTCTAAGCAATTAAAAATTGAGTTTAATGATGATTTTGAAATATCAAAAGAAAAATTTGTTGAGAAGGTAAAGTTAGGTGAAAGAATTGTTGATCAATATTTACAACCTAATGAAGAAAATGGTAAACCATTTCTAGCTGATAAATATGCTTGGATTGACACCGTATATAAATATGGTGATATGGGTAGAATTTATGGTTTTCAATGGAGAAACTATAATGGATCAAGTGATCAATTATTAAATTGTATTGAAACATTAAAAACTAATCCAGATGATAGAAGGATGATTGTTACAGCACATAATCCAACTGATTTAGAATCTAAAGATGTTGCGTTACCTAGCTGTCATAACTATTTTCAGTTTTATACTGTCCCTTTGACTGCAGACGAAAGAGCAAAACTAGACCCTGATTATTACTCCAAAATAACATTTGAGACTGATGCTGACATTCATAAGTTTGCAGATGAGAAGGGATTACCAAGTAGAAAGCTTTCTGTGTATTATAACATACGCTCTAATGACTTTTTCTTAGGTCAGCCATACAATACGCCATCTTATGCATTATTGCTTCAAATGGTCTCTAAAGTGGTTAATATGATACCTAGTGAAGTTGTATGTAATGCAGTTGATTGTCATTTATATGAAGCACATTTAGATGCAGCTAAAGAATGGTTAGAAAGATATGATAACCGATTCCAAAGTGAGAGTGGTAATGATGAAGAAAGACAATTATTATTTAGTTACTGTCGCTCAAATGTGAAAATCAAAAAAGACATTAAAAGTATTGATGAATTTACCATTGATGATTTTGAGTTAAAAAATTATATTGCTGATAAGCCGATAAAAGCTCCCTTATTAACATGAAAATAATAAACACACCAATAGTCGATTGTTATAAAATAACTCCGAAATGTTTTACGGATGATAGAGGTAGTTTCCAAGAATTATTTAACGGTAAATTACAAGAGACTATTGGTGATTTTAATATAAAACAAACCAATGTTTCAGAGTCCGATAAAGGAGTTCTAAGAGGACTACACTTTCAAACAGGTAAACACTCGCAAGCTAAGTTAATATCGGTTCTAAGAGGTCAGGTATTGGATGTGGTGGTGGATAGTAGAGTTAATTCACCAACATATGGGAAAGTAGCTACATTTATATTAAGTAGTGAGCTAGAGAAGGAAAGTTTATTTGTACCTAAAGGCTGTGCACATGGTTTTATTGCTCTGCGTAATGAAACTGTTTTTATGTACCAATGTGATGAATATTACAATAAAGAGAGTGAATCTGGTATAGTTTGGGATGATAGGACATTAAATATTGACTGGATGTTGAATGGTGATAATTTCTATATTTCAGAAAAAGACATGGAACTACCTAGTTGGGAAGAATCATATAAATTTAATAATGAATGATGTGTTATGGATAGTAGTGTTTATTCTTCTATTGGTAGTTGTATTATTATCGATAGCATTAGTTACTGTAATAAAAAGGGCAACGTATTTATCTGAAAAAGATAAAGACTTTATTGTTTTTGTTATTGATATATATATTGACTATGCCGAAGAACTAAAATTGAACACAGTTGAAGAGCATGAAATCATAGTCAAACAATTAGAGAGAATAAAAGAAAATAGGATGAAAAATGGATGAATCGGTATTTACTAAGCAATATTATAGCAAATATACTGAAGAAGATAAAGAAGTTTGGAAGACCTTGTTTAATAAACAATGGGATTTTCTAAACTCAACTATGGTTGCTTCTAGGTGGTTCTATGATGGTGTTAACGAGTTAAAATTAAATGGAAACGAAATTCCAAAATTTAGTGAGGTTAATAAAATATTATCAAAAAAAGGTTGGAAAATAAAAGCAGTTAACGGTATTGTTGATGATGGTGATTTTTTCGAATGTTTAAGAACTAAAGTTTTTCCTGTAACTACATGGATTAGAACTAAAGAAAATATTGATTATTTAGAAGAGCCAGACATGTTTCATGATTTATTTGGTCATGTTCCTTTTTTAGTTCACCAGACATTTTTAAACTTTCTAGAAAGATTGGGTAATCATGCTAAACCAATATTTGAGTCAAAAGATAAAGAAAGACAATATCAAATGTCAAGATTTTATTGGTACACAATAGAATTTGGTTTGATAAAAAGAAAACCTAATGTATTTGATATTTATGGTGCTGGAATACTTTCTTCTAATGAAGAAACGAAAAAAGTAATGTCGAGTGAAAGTGAAAAGAAACCATTTAAACATGAAATACTTGCTGAACGTTTCACTAAAAGCGAGTTACAGTCATTTTATGCTTATATTAATAGAGACATAAAATTTATTAATAAGCTGGAGTTAAATAAAATTTAAAATGGAAGAAAAAAAATTAGTTTATAGAATGTATTTTTTTGTGCCTTATAATATTTCTGAGATACAAAAAGGAATACAAGCTGGTCATGCTGCTTTAAGATATGCTCATCAGTTTGGTAGATTTAATGAACATGCACCTATTTGGGATTTTATAGAAGATCATGAAACATGGATAATTCTTAATGGTGGTACTACAAATACCAAAATGGAAGTATATGATAATAAGGATAATATAAGACCTATCGGTAGTCTAAATCAAATAGTACAGAAATTTACTGGTAAGAATATTGATTATGCTACTTTCACTGAACCTGATTTGAATAATGCATTAAGTGCTATATGTTTTCTTGCTGATGAACGTGTTTGGGATCATGAAAAATATCCTGATTGGGATGGTATAAATATATCAATGCCAATTGCAAATGCAAACGAAGATGGCACTATTAATTTAGATGAACCAATTGAAACTAATGTTGATGGCTTAACATATAATCAATGGGTTGATAAAATTGGTGGTGCTAAGAATCTATTTTTAAGAAGATTAGTACATCCTAAAAATGCAAAATTAGCATAATATGTCAAATATTATTGAATGGAAAAGTGCTATTACTAAAAAAATTATTCCAGAAGGGGAATATGAGAATTTAGATCGATTAGGGAAGATCGATCTATTTTTCTCCACAATCAAGAAAAAATACAATTTAGGTGTTTTAATTCAATTAGATGTTACATACAGAAGAGATGTAAATGAATATCATTGTATGATTGGCTACTCATTAACTGAAGAAGAATGTGGTAGTACCATTTCTAATGGTCTAGGTGAAACAATGCAGGAAGCTATTATTAATAGCATAAATGAATTTGTAGAATATTATAACATTAATAGAGATTTATTAAATAAGTAAATTATGTTTTGTCCAGTATGTAAAGAAAAGGGTTTAAAATCAACAGTAGGTAATTATGGTGGTACTATGACAACATTAGTGTCTAATCCAACTTGGTATGACGAAGATGGGAATGTACATCACCACGATACTAACATGTCAACTACACCATATATATGTACTAATGGACATGAATTAATTATTAAAAACTCAGTGTCATGTCCATCGTATCCTGAAAATTGTGATTACTTTAAACCCACCGAAGTTAAAGTAGTAAATAATTAAGATTGTTTCTTCGGTGGCTTGGCTAATTTATCATTAGCCAAGTACTGTGCTACATCTTCTTTTACTGGGAATGCTTCAACTAATTTATAGTATGGTCTCATACCAGCAATTGTGTTAGTGGTTTGATCAGTAACATTTGAAGCTTTATCGACTTCGTAATATCTAATTTTTTCACCTGATTGATTCCAAGCAATAATATCACCACGATTGATTTCTGTTTTATTTTCATTAAGCTCTTCTAAATAAACACCGAAAGTAAGTATACCAGTATCTTCACGAACAATACCACCTTCTCCACTACCATAATTTACTTGCTCATTGTCGTTGATATCAACAATACCGTGTAATTCTACTGGTGGAAAATACTTCTTATCTTTAGCTTTTGCTTGACCATATAAATCATGGGCTTTTGATTCGATAATATTGATTCTATATAGGTTGATTCTAAATACTACATCATTTTCAATGTAATGTCTACCATACATGACATCTAAGTTGAATGAATCATCATTCATGAATAATCCATATCTACTTTCTTCTTTATCAAAAAATTGTTTATTTCTCTTCCTAGCCATATATTTCTACTCTATATTTCTCTTTCTCTTCATCCCATGAAGTAATTATTTGTCTATACCATCTATGGTTACTATAATACTCTGCAGCATCTAATAAATTATCGATCCATATGGTTACACTAAAGTTCATTTATTTCAACAGTTATTACTTTCCAGCCATTATCCATAAGATCAAACCCTTCATATTTTTTTACTACATCCTTTAAACCTTCTAATGTGAATGTCATGGGATATAAATATGGTTGTGAAAGTGTAACAATTTCACCTTCACTAAAGTATTTACCGTATATGTCAGGTATGTCAATATGTTTTAATGCTTTTGCTTTCATAATTCTTAATATGTTACAATAGGGAACATTGGCGGTTGATATCCACGTTCTTTATTTACATTTTCAGCAATAGTTGCCCTATCTGTAGTTAATTGAACTAATGATATCTTATCTAATGCTTCAAATATTTTAGTTCTAGTTTCCTCACGTAATTTATCACCATAATCACCTAATTGTCGATAATCTAGTGTTAATTGTTTGTTTGCTGATCCTACTTCACCAGAATAAAAACCTCTTATTCTTGCAGTAACAATCATTGTTTTGGCAAGTAATAATTCTCTTATTTGCTGACGAGCAACATCATTAATTTTACCCCATTTTAATATATCTGTAGGTGCATCAGATGGTAGTCTAACTGTATCAGAATTTTCTTCTAAACATTTATCTCTATCTCCATTTGTATCATAATACCAATACCATACTTTTCTACCCTGATAATGTTTACCCCATCTATCAGATATTTCATTTCTACTACCCGGTACTGGGTATAAATGTAGTAGTTTTCTACCATCACCTAAACCAGTAACTCTGTATGTAAGTTCAGATTGTAGAATACGTTGTTTTTGTCTTCTATCTTGAGCTGCAAGTAATAATGAATAAGTAGGTTGAACATAACTAGCAGGTCTACCCATGTAAGACCATCCCATACCACCACCAGCCCAATTTGACATAGCAAAAGGGTCGACTAATCCTTGATCAATAGATGGTGGTGTTTCCCACAGAACTTCATTTAATTCTCTACCAGCAGGTATAACATAATGTTGAGTATTTGCCGAAGTTGTAATATAATCTCTTTTTAATTCCCACTTATTACCAGCAGGAGCATTAGTACCTAATCCAACTTGTTTAGAATAAGCATATGTAAATGATTTCATAAAAGTGTTTTCCTTGGTAGTATACGCTGTTATAAAATCATCTTTATCTACATCTAAACCTTGAAGTGAAACCCATTGTTGTTGTATTAACCAGTCATTAACATATGAAGAATAATCTTCAATGGACATTTCCAAATAAGAATCCATTTGTTCATCAGTAAGTTCAAATGGTCTCTGAGGATATCCAAACTCATGTTTAATGTGGGTATACAATTTATTTCTATCTGCTGTTGATATTAATGCCATAATTCATTATATTTGTTACATATAAATACTGAAAAATTTTCTATGTACACATTTGAATACGATATTAGACAAGATGAAGAAGATGGAAGACCATATATTCATATAGAAAAGGATTATTCTGTTGAACCACAACATCGTTTTATGGCTATGGAATTAGTTGCATATTCATTGAACGACTTAATAGTTAGATATAATAATTCAGAACAAAAACTAGACCCAAGGTTTATGACTGAGTTAGTGACTACATCTAAAATGATTACAGAACTTAGTGGTCAATTAGCTGTTTTAATTAAAGAGCAAGATGATAGTTTAAATGAATTAAAAGATATCCTTAACAATAAAAATAAGGATGATAATGAAAACAACGATGGTAAAGATAGCATTTAAGCCTACTAAAGAACAAGATAGAATCTTTAAGTATGTAGCAAAAAGAAAAGAAAATCTACTTATTGAAGCACGTGCAGGATGTGGTAAATGTCTTGGAAGAGATACACCTGTCCTAATGTATGATGGTACAATTAAACCTGTTCAAAAAATAGTTGATGGTGATTTGTTAATGGGTGATGATAATCAACCTAGAAAAATTTTAAACACGAATGTTGGTGTTGGTGAATTATATAAAGTAATTCCTAACAAAGGTGATTCTTGGGTATGTAATGATGTGCATGTAATGACATTACATGACGATAGAAAAAAAATATTAATAGATAAACCATTAAATGAAATTGTTAATCATAATAAATATAGTAATGGCAACTTTAGAAATTTTAGATTAACAAGAGTTGGTGTTGAATATCCAACACAAGATACTATATGTGACCCATACTTAGTTGGATTATGGTTGGGAGACGGTACTAAGGTTAATACATCACCTAAATTTACTATTAATGAGGATGATATTGAAATCATTCAATATTTTGAGAATCTTAAATTTGATAATATAACTACAAAAGTTAAAAAATATAGTGGTGATAATGGATGTTATACTATTGCTTTGACTACTGAAAATTATAGTAATAATAGAAATATTCTTAAGTATGAATTTGATACCTGTAAATTTGGTGATGATATAGGTATACCTGTAAATTACTTAATTAACTCAAGAGATAATAGATTACGTTTACTTGGAGGTTTACTCGACAGTGATGGTCACTATAGTGGTAACTCAATTGAGTATACTACTAAATATGATAAATTATCGGATGACATTCTTTATTTATGCAGAAGTTTAGGTTTAGTTGCTTACAAAACATACAAAAAATCAACAATAAAAAGTTTAAACTTTACTGGATACTATTGGAGAATAACAATATCAGGTGATTATAGTGATATTTTTTCATTAAAAAATAATTACACTTCACGCCAACAAATAAAATCTGTATTAAGGACTAGATTTAAAGTAGAAAATATTGGTGTCGGTGAATATTATGGTTTTACATTGGATGGTAATGGTAGATTTTTATTAGGCGATTTCACAATAACACATAATACGACTACCGCAATTGAAGCATTAAAATTAATACCTAATGAAGGTAGTATTACTTTTCTTGCATTTAATAAACACATCCAGTCTGAATTAAAAGAAAAGCTACCAGAACACGTGAATTGTTATACAATGCATGGTTTGGGTATGGGTGCTATTAAAAGAACTTATGGTGATAGTATTAAGATGGATGAGTTTAAAGTTGATCATATCTTAAAGAAAAAGTCTACATCATGGGGTTTAGCTGATGAATTTCCAAATGCACCTGCAATTAGAAATGAGTATTTGAAATCATTAAAAATATTGGTTAATTTATGTAGATCAACATTAACACTTGAGAGAAAATGGGTTGAAATATTGGCTAATAAGTATGATGTTAAATATAAAACACCTAAAGATATCAAACGTGCAGTATCAGTATTAGAGATATTAATGAAAGATAGAAAAACATTCGATTTTACTGATATGATTTTTCTACCTGCCGTTGATAAGAAAATATGGTTATTTCCTCAAGATTATGTGATCGTAGATGAGGCACAGGATTTAAATAAGGCACAGCAAACTATGATCTTCAAAATGTTGAAGAGAGATAGAGTTAACAAAAAGAAAATTACTGGTCGTTTAATTGCTATCGGTGATCCTTTCCAAAGTATCTATAGTTTTGCAGGTGCTGATCAAAATTCATTTGAATGGTTTAGAAAGTTTAAAAACACTGAAGTATTACCATTAACACATACATTCCGTTGTGGTAAAGAGATTGTAAAAAAAGCAAATGAAATTGTTCCTGATCTAAAGGCAATGGATAATGCTCATGAAGGACAAGTTAGAAGCGGTGATGTTATAGCTGAACCAGAGGCAGGTGATTTTGTTCTTTGTAGAACAACTGCACCGTTATTACAACTCTACATGGAATATTTATCCACTGGACGTAAAGCAATGATCAAGGGTAGTGATATTGGTTTATCGTTAATTGAGATGACTAAGGAGTTTAATTCAATAGGTAGACTACTTGGTAATTGGGTTACAGAATTAGATAATCTTAAGTTAAAACTAAGAAAACAAGGTATTCTAGATTATAAAGAGCATAGTGGGTATTTAAAGTTGAAGGATAGTGTAGAAACTCTTCAATTTCTTTGTCATAGTGTAGAAACCATAGCACAGCTTAGAAAAAAGATAGGAGATATCTTTACTGATAAAATTGATGGTATTATGTTAAGTACTGTACATAAAGCAAAGGGTCTTGAAGCAGATAGAGTCTTTATAGCATGTCCAGATAAATTACCACTAAAAACTGGTAAAGCTTGGGAGTATCAACAAGAGAAAAATCTAGAATACGTAGCAATAACTAGAGCTAAACATGAATTAATTTATGATCATGAATGGCAGCCAATAGATTTAACAGAAGAATGATTACAAGAAATTTTAGAATAAAAGATTTAGAAGACGTAAGATTATTTGTTGCACAGAACATGAATATGTTTACTATTATACTTGAAGAAAAAATAAATAGGGAATGGCATCCAATGATTAAGAATGAACATAAAATTGAAGATGGTGCTAAATTCGATCTTCAAAGTTATATTCTTGAAGCAATAAAAGAATATGCTGAAAAGAAAAAAATAGAAGAAGAAGTCTCAGAAGTTTTAATGCAATATGAAAACGGTGATGAGATTATTGTTAACGATTAGAAGTTGATGAACCACCTTGATTTTCAGAATTAATTGTTTGATTTATATCATTAAATCTATGTGTATTAGCAGTCGATGCATCTATTGCTGCTTTTATACCGTTTTCAAAATTCTGATGATCTCTTTCAATTAAAATTTTTATGTCATTAAATTGAGTGTTGAGAGATTCTATTTTAGCATCTAATAGCTTTTCACCATTTTCTTCTGCGGTATGTATTCTGGGGTCAATAACCATAAAATAGAAACTTGCAAATATTGTTAATATAGAAACGATTGTAGTTATAAAAGTTTTTATTGTAAAAACAAGTTTAGTTTCCATCGATATGTTATTGGTATTACCACTTATCATTGTCTCGCATCGTAATATGAGTTAGTCCAGCTAACGTAGAAACTAGGTGTTTCATCGTTACTCTTTATTTCATATAACACTGTTGGATTTTTTTGAATATAAAGATTTAGTGGATAATTATTCATTGGTTCGGCACTATTATTATAAAATATTTGAAATCCTTCCATAAAAGTATTTCTTACACCACCATAATATGTTGATTTACTAACACCTATTAATTTATATTTATATTTGTAATAAATATATGATTTTGAGTTTTCATTATTACTAATTAATTCTTTTGTTATCCATAGGTCATATGAAGTAAATGTATTTGGTAATGAAGTATTTTGAAATATGAAGTTACCAAAATGATGGTATATACTGTTTGGATTATCTACATTAATATCAGAGCTACTAATTAAGCTAGTAGATAACATTAAAAATAATAGTCCTATGTATGTAATAAGTTTCTTCATCATATATAAATACTTAAGATTTATTTATATGTCGGAGAGTAATACTCATTGGTCGTTTCGCCAATGGGATGTAAGCGACAAATGCTAACCTTGACTTAAAATGTACTGACTAATGGTATCTGGCGATGATTCACTAATAGAACAAACGAAATACCCAGAACTCCAAAACATATTTTTGTACTAATACTCTCTACGAACTGAAGCTGAATGTAAAAGAATTTCGGGGTTAGGGACAACCCTTTGTACACTAACGTAAGCCATTAGGCTATGTGTTGTGCAGGAAGCCCATACATCTTTTCAGTGTGTAGGTGGTTCACATATACTTAAAATATATATTACCTTTATTTTTTGTTACTCCACAACATCTTCTACTAATAGTCGATTGTGAAATAGAATAATATTTAGATGCCTCATTTGTAGATTCAAAAATATTAATAACTTCATTAGTGATTGGATTATATGAAATTACTTTTTTACATAAAATTTTCTTTTGTAAATCATTTAATCCATTTTTTTTCTTAGTGGTTGATATTTTATCTATGGTCTCCTTTGATCTAGTTTTACCACTCCAATATTTTGGTGATATATCAGATAAATGTTTCTTTTGTTTTTCTGTTTTAGTTCTACCATGTTTAAGTGCTTCTTTAGTTCCTTTTAATGGAATTCTTTTATATATCCATTCTTGAGACTGTTTTCTACCTATGCCAGCAACAGACATCTTTCTTATTGTTTCTTCGGAGGGAATTGAATTTCTACCTCCTAATTCAATATTATATCCTAAGTTTTTATCTCTTGAATTATATTTATTAATATAATATATTTCTTTTTCATTCAAATCGAATAAACTAATTGCAGTATCTATTATTGTGAATTCAAAATTATTCCATCCATATTTTTTAAATGAATTTTGAAGAATTTTATTATAAAAAGATTCACTATTTAGTGCTTTTTTATATTCATATATTCTTTTATTTAAATTTCTAGTTGTTTGACCAATATAAATTTTATTATTGGATTTATTCATTATTTTATAAATGAAACCAAAAATTGTGTTGTTGTTTTTGTCAATATCTAACTCGTATCTATATTTACCACAATCCCAAACTCTTGTATATCCTATATCAAACATCATCTCATATTCTGTTTTTTTTATGTCATAATATAAAGGATATTTCTTTTTTATTGAAGATTTACCAAATCCAAATTTATGTAATAATTTTTGAGGATTAAGTTTATTATAATATTTATAATCACATGGTAATGTTTTAATTAATCTAAAACCATTACTACTATAAATATTTTTATCTCTAAGTGTAAATCTTCTATCTGCAAATGATATTATTTTTGATGGTTTAAAGTTAATAATAAAACACTTTAATAATTTATTAAAGATACCTATAACATTAATACCTTTTTTAGTACAAAATCTTGATAATTCATATGAGTTTGTTTTAACACCTGATGACATATTTCTCTTGTCATCGAATGACATTATTGCAACCAACTCATTATTATAATATGCACCATATATTATGGTTGATTTATCATTACCTTGTATATGATTATTATTTAAAAACTCTCCTTTGATATGACTATCGTGAATTAATTCTATATTACATTTTCTAGCATATACTCTAATATCAATTTCATCATTATGGTAATTAATTAATTCGTCTATAATTTCTCTTTTATTTTCATATTCAGACTTATATATGTATATACTATTTAAATTATTGGTATTCTTTATATTTAGTAATGATTTTCTTTCATTACAATCAGTTTCATTTACAATAAATATATCTTTATTTTTTGTTACTATTTTATTCATGTTATACACTATATGTTTTAATTCAGATAAATATAAAAAAAAAGACTGATATTATCAGTCTTTTTTATATATATATATTATTTAGATTATTGTAAATCACCAATACCGAAAGTCTGAAGACCGTCAGCATAGATTCTACCATAGTAACGGTTAAGAATCATCTTCTTTGCATATCTTGTCATGATACCTCTGATTGGCTTAAAGTCAAACGGATTGTACATAACAGGAGTTAACTGCATAGGAACATATGGAGAATAAATATAACCGCTTTCTAAGATTGAAGAACCTTTGTGACCAATTAACATTGTGTTAGCTGGAGCATAAGGATCACGATACACTTCGTATCTACCTTGTAATGAACCGATTCTCTCGATACCCATGTTATATTTATCTTGCTCAGGAGCAGCATTAGAAACGTGGAAGTATTCTAAATCGTCAAGTACTGCAGATAATTCTGGAGATACTACGATCCAAGATGCACCACCTCTTAATACAGCTTTGTGAATCTGTGCAGAGATTTGGTTAATCTTCATGATTAAAGTCTGATTCCAATCTTTTTGAGTACCGTAGTACTGAGAAGATTGTTTTCTAAGACCATTATAATCCCATCTTAAAGTCCAAGCAGCACCTCTTCTAAGGTCTCTTAAAACTTCTCTATCGATCTCAGCAGCCATCTGCTCAGATAATAGTGCTGTTAATTCAGCTTCAGCATCAATGTTGTGGAATGCACTAACATCTTGTGCTAATTCTGGAGTCCATTGTGATCTCATTTTTCTTGTTTCAACAGAAACAGTTACTTCATCAAGACCAAATGTTACTTCAGCCATTTCTGAATCTTCTTCAAGATCAGAATATGTCTTGTAAACACCTGTGAATACTGGAGTGTTAGTACCACCAGTTAATGCTTGATATCCATCAGTACCAGCGTATGATAAATCAACGATTAATATTATGTTACCATTTCTATCAACGATAGCTTGACCATAAGGCTGAACTTTAACATTAAATGGAATGCTTTCACCAGCAGGAATACTTTGATCTGTATAAGGAGCAGGAGCACCGAATGCAGTATCAGAGATAATTCTCAATCCAGCAAGGAATGATTCGCTATCCATTGGAACACCAGCAGGGCCTACTAATTTACCTTGGTCAGTTGTATTAAAACCACCCATAGTAATAACAGCTTGTCTGTTACCGTCAGCATATGATACTTCAAGTGTAGTTGTACCAGTTTCTTGTGTAATTTTACCTTTAGAAAGGTCAAATAATGAATCACCTTCTTCACCATATTCTGATGCGTAGAAAGAATCATATAATGATCTTGATTCAAACTGAGTACCCGATGAATTTGTAGCAGCATTTGAATACGCTCCATCAGGAGAAGTATGATCAGTACCACCGTTAACTCTAACAGATGCTTTTGGATTAATGTAATATAATTTACCGATTGGTAAGTTAAGTGCTTGTACACTTACTAAGTCATTTGCTAATAATTTAGCGAATACTCTTCGGATAACTGGGAACGCAACAGTCTCAAACTGTCCAGATGATGCAGAGTCAGTTGACTCATTAATCATATTTGATAACTGATTCTCAAATAATTGAGCACAGTTTTCTTTAACGTTACCTTCTAGTCCTTCTAAAAGACCTAATTTATCCCATCTTTGTGTAGTAACTTCTCTAGTTTCACGTAGATGCTTTAAACCGATGTTTCCTACCTCTTGACTTTCAATTAAAAAACTCATATTTTTTTTGTTTAATTTTAATGTTTATTATTTTTGAACTGCGTAATTCATCATTGATTTTATTTTATCTAAATGACTTTTACCCAATGCTGTTTTTTCAACAACTTGTTCGGTTATTTTTTTCGATGATGACGGGTCAATAGAATCATTGAATTTACTTTCAATACTCTCATCTTCAATACCTTCATCTAATGTTTCTTTCTTAACGTTCACCATCTCCGAAAGAAGACCTTTGTATACATTCTCAGATTCAGTGATTGACTCTACACTTTTAAACTTGTTCACGATGTTTTTCTTCTCATCAATTGAAAGATTACCTTCCTTAATTAAAAGATTGTTTACGTGAGCGATGTTTGTATTAAGCACTGCCATTTCCTGTAACTGATTTCTGTATTTTGCTAACACACCTTTGTAAGTTTCATTAGTAGATTCTAAATCAGAAGTTTCAGATTTTACTTCAACTAATTGCTTAGACAATTTCTTGTTCTCAGCCATTAAAGCTTTAAGTTTTTTCTCGTCACCTTCTCTCATAGCTGGTCTCATTCTATCTTCTCTGTGCTTTCCAGCAACATCGATATTAGGATTCTTACCACCTTGAACTTTTCTCTGAGCTGCATGAGTGTTAATTTGATTTTCATCCATTTCTTCACCATGCTCTTCGTCATGTTCTTCTTCGGTCATGTTACCCATACCTGTAGTTCCAGCACCTTTATTGGCACTTTGACTTGCAGCACTACCAAGGCTTTTTAATGCCTGTGCAGCTTTAGGTGAACTTTTTTCTAGATATTGCATTAATTGATCTATACCAACACCAGCACCGAATATACCTGCTATTCCTGCTGCTACTGCAGCAATGCTTGATGGGTCAACCCCTTCATGCATTTTTTCTGATTTATTGTTCATTTCTTCCAATTCATTTACTTTACCTTCATCCATTTTGCCTTTATATGATTCTTTATACATTTCATAAAGCTCATTACATTTTTCTTCTCCCATGTTTTCATTATAACTTTCGCCATACATTTCTTTCATGTGAGAGTCAAACTTCTCGTGAAGTTCTTCGTGCATTTTTGCTTCATCCATTTCATTAATCATTTCGGACATCATTTCGTAAAGGTGTTTTAGTTTTGCGTAAGGATCGCTAGGATTTTCTTCTTCAGTTTGCATTTGCTCAACTTCATGCTGTACATTTTCCATTTCATCGATTTCGGCAGCAATGTCATCAACATCAATTGTCTCAAACAAGTCTTCGTCAGTTGCATCTTCGTAAGCTTCCTCAACTTCCTCAATAGACATTTCTCTCATGTCCATTTCATTCATCTCATCTTTTTGAGATTCTTCCTTATCATCAGTGTCTTCTTTCTTACCTTCGTCATGAGGCTCTTTATCTTTTTCGTCTTTAGCAGACTCGTTTACTGATTCTTTATTTTTTAATTTATTTATTTCTTCACTAAGAAGTTTTTCAAACTTCTCTGGAAGTTCTTTAGCTATTTTATTCTTAGCATTTTTATCTGCAGCCTCTAAAATGGATTGCATTTCAAGTACTGCTTCTTCTAAAACTGATTTCGTATTTTCTTTTGCCATAGCTAATTAAATTCTATAATTTGTTTATAAATACATTCCAAAAATTAAAAAGTACAAATTTTTATAAATTCATGCTTTAAAAATTTGATTTTTTGGTACATTTTTTCTATTTTTGTACCATTTTTCTTAATTTATAGTAGAAATTTATTTATTGCTGTAGTTATTTTTTCTGTATTTTCGTTTAAATTAGTTCCTTTAGGTGTTATATTTTCCTCCATACTAGCACCAATCTCCATCTGATTCATATCTGGAAATAAGTATGCACCCGGTGTACTTGGTGAAGCAACTAAGTCAAAACAAATTAATTCAAAATCGTCTTGAACAATATTCTCACCATTTACTTCTTTTAATGACCCAACACCACGAGAAGAAATTCCTAGTTTAATACCACGTTTTAGATATTCAACTATTTTATCTCCCACCATGCAGACAATACCTTGTTTCATGTATGCTGGTGATGTAATTATTTCAAGTTGACCATAAAGTACATTTTCATTTTCACCAGCACCCCACCACATCTTTTTTATATTGTGTGATAGGTTATGTAATGATACTACCGAAGAATCTGGGTGATCTGTTTCAGATACTGCTGAATTACCATCAACATTTTTTTGATATTCTCTTATTTGATCAATAAGAACTTCTTTAGGATAAATTCTACCATTCTTATTTTTTACTCCCCATTTTTGAAGAATACAATTTATTAGTACTGGTTCATCTGGTCTTATTTCAAAACCTTCTCTAAGTAAGGTTGGGTTTAGATTTGTATCCACATATCCAGCATCACTTTCAATCAGTATCCCAAATCCACTTTGACCTCTTTCAAGAATTTTACTCATATTATATTTTTTTATAAATACCTTTAATTTTATTTTTTATTGATAATTCTCTCAATAACCGTTAAAACCTTCAACTCCTATGTGTAATAACATTAAATATTGGATCATTTATATATAAATAGTTCTTGAACATGCCAAAACATCCAAATTGATTTTATTATATGTAGTATTTATGTGAAAATTTACAAATGGCAATTAATAGTGTTAATAATGGAAATGTATTACTGATCGATCCAATGGATGCTGTAAGTGATTTACCTCAAGATTTGAATGGTACACCCAATTATGAAGAAATGTTTATATTCGTAAGTCTTAGAACTAGACGAAGAAGAAGAAGCGTAATAAAATTTGAAGCAGGTGATACTAGTTTGGTTGAAAGCCAAGTAAGTGACACTAACATTAACATGCTTGGTTATGATACTGAAAGTGGTAACTACACAACTAAGTGGACTGAGAGTGAAACTAACAGTGGAACAATATTAGAAGGGTTCGGTGTAACAAATATTAGTATTAAAACAAACTCGTCATATATACCTCAAGTAACTATTGAGTTTACCGATATAAAAGGATTGGCTTTTTTTAATAAAGGTAGTAGTTCACCATATCAAGCAATATTTGATTTTCCACCTCCATTATTCGACTTAACAGTAAAAGGATATTATGGTAAATCACTAACATATCAATTACACCTAGTAAGACATAGTACACAGTTCCAAGCTGAAACAGGTAATTTTGTTATTACTGCAGAATTTATTGCAAGAACATTTGCACCACTTACCGATGTACCATTTAAGTATATTGATATTTTACCTTTAATAAAACAAGAAACACAACCACCTGTTGATCCTAAAACACAAGAACAACTTAGTGATGGTAATGGCACTATTGACACTCAGAGACAAACACCAAATGTCAAATTACCACCTAGAAGTACTCATGAGTTTATACTTAAACTGAGAAATTTATATGATAATATTACAACCATTAAAAAGACTAGTGAAGAATCAGAGGAATTAGATGATGCCGAAGAAAGATTAAGAGCTATTCAGGCAAATATTTCATTATTAGATAATTTTAAGAATATATTTGAAAATGAAAATCAGCAAAGTGGTGCATTAATTATTATTGCTCCAGATGATGCACCTGATGGAGAAGATGTTCCACAAGCAGTTAGAATCACTAATCTATCTCAATATGATCAAAAAATACAAGCTAGAAAGACAGAAGGTAGGTCTGTTAGTAAAGTAAAAGCAAGTCCTAATAATGGTAATAATAGAAATACTCAAGGTGTCAATGAAAAAGTATATCTTGCAGTAGAAATTACTGGGAATACCATAAATAGAAGTAATGTTAATACGTTACTAAATACTAATTTTAGACGTAACTTAATTACTGATGCGAAAATCAATGATACTGAATCGAAAGATTTAATAGCCGATAGTGATTTAGATCATATATTTAGAAAGAATGTTAATGGTGGATATACTAAAAGATCATTTGTGGCGTTAGATATTACTGGATATTATGTTAAACTATATAATGCTAGAGAAACAGCTAGAAGAAAAAGAAATGATGCTAGGTTATTATTAACTGCAAAAATTAATAATACTGTTATTGAAGAACTAGGGTTTGAACCAACAATATATAATGTTTGGAAAATTATATGTGATGACGTTGATGCATTCTTTAATATTTTAAGAAAAACAAATGTAGATGCTGAAAATCATCATCAAAAATTTGCAAATCAAATCTTTGGTTCAGGTAGTAATGGTATTGAACAACAAAGAGTAAGTGCATTTCCATTATACGTGTCGGGTAATACTGGAAAATGTAACGTTAATAGAAAAGTAAGACAATATCCAATACGTTTATCTGAACAAGTTCAAGAAAACGGAGGTGAACCATTTCCAGAAATTACTTTGGTCGATAACTTCATATCTGCATTTATAAGATTACAAAAAGAACTTTTAGTTAGAGACTTAAGAAGTCAAGAAGATGGTGAAGGAAATAATAAATGGATTCCTATTACACCATTTGACAGTGAATTATTAGATGCTCAGTTTGGTAGAAGAAAATCACCATATAAAGATATGGAATTACAATATAATGGTGATATAGATCAAAATATTGATAAGTATTTCAATAAAATTTTAGAAAGGTATTATGTGTTATCCCAATATACTTTCGGTAGATCATTCTATGAAGAAGAAGGAAGTTTAATTACTAAATGGGTAACAGACAAAGAATATAAAAACCAAGAATTAATTGAAGCATATGCTGAAGGTGAGGCATATAATATTGCAATATCATTAACTAATCGTAAAACAATAAATGCTCTTAGAGAAGAAGCAATCAGATTGAAAGCAGCCACTATCGGTGTAATATCTCAAAGATTTGACAACCCTAATGTACCCTCATATAGAGATGTTAATATCTTAACCGATGAAACTACTTCAAATTACTTAACTATTGGTAATAAATTAGACCCTACGGTTACCGATGAAGGTGAAAGACTTTATACTGGTGAAGATATTGAAAGACTCTATAAGAGTCGTGATTTATCTACATATCGTGAGGGAGAAAATACTGTCTATAAAGGTTTTCTTGTTCGTAGAGGTGGTGCTGTACTTAGAAATGATAATGTCGATAGTTCAGATAACCCAATTGATAAATACATTAACAAAGCTAGTGATGGTTGGTTGAGAAATGCATTAAATTATTTAAGAGGAACAGATGAACCAGTTGTGTTTACTGAAGAAAATGTTGTATATAATAACGATGTTGATAGAGGTGAAGATTTTACAACTAAATATATTAATGGTTTTGATGGTCAAAATATAAGTGATAGTGATGATAGAATACCAATATCTTTTGAAGATCGTGAGAATATATACGTATATAAATATGAAAATTCACTTTCTGATGTCTTAGGTGATATATTAGCTGATAATAGAACAGCACTTGAACTAATTGAATTATTTACTGGTGATAGTTATCAAGCACTCGGTGATGAAACATCTTTAAGACAAGCAAAATCATTATTGTTAGGGAGTAACTTCTTTAAAAGTAGAAGTTTTTATCATCAATTTAGTTTAGATAAAGGAGAAAAGGGTCAAGTTAATAGTGGATTTTTATTTCCTTCTGTCAATGAAGTACCATATTTCACTCTAATATATATGGGTGGATTAATAGCATATAATAATAGTGGTAATACTAACTTCATTCAAGATGTTGATGGATTAATTAATAAATTCATACTACCTAATGAAAATGAACAAGGTGCACAATTAGGTCTTGAAAATGGTGAAAGGGACGTAGCTAATTTTAAACTAGATGCATTTTATTTAGATAAACTTTTATTGGAACAAGATAAAGATGGACTAATTAAAATATTCAATGATTTTGCAAATCAAGAGTATTTCGAATTTGAAAGATCATATCTTACTATGTTGTTAAGTGCCGATAATGATCCAGAATTTATTGAGTTTAAAGAAGAACTAGATTCAGGTGATTTTAGTTTTTCAGCGTTATTCAATAATATTATTGAAAATATTGGTGATGGTGCAAGATTAAATACATTACAATCGGAATATAAAAGTGCATTAGTACGTGAAATGAAATCTGGTTCAAAAGTTACTGTAATGGAAACATTATTAGAGCCTTACCAGATTATTGTTCCTAGTGAATTTTCATTCTTTATTCCAGAATTTAATGCCGAAGGTGAGCCACAATTTGATGAATTAGAAACAAGTCGATTTGTTCCTTTAACAACTACAAATACTGACAGTGTTAAAGCTAACGTAAATCAAATATATTTTAGAAAATTATTTGCAACGTTAGCAGATGAATTAGAAAAGCAAGATGATGTAGTAGAGAATATTGAAAAACAAGCACAGCGAAGTATTAGTGATAATGATATTAAAGGTACTTTATATTATTCATTTAAATCTATTTCGGATAAATGGATTGCAGGATTAGGTGCTGATGTAAATAAAGGATTCCCACTTAATAATGGTGGTGATAGTCTTATTGATAAGTTTATGTTTGTTGATAGAGCAATGAATCCAATCGGTAGTGATTGTATTATTGATGTAGAACCATTACTAGATTTAGTTAATGATTACGATGTTAACGTATTCAGTGTTATGTCAACACTACTGTCACATAATGGATTTGAATTTTTCCCACTGCAAAATTTTATGTCATTTGAAAATGATAAATGGGAAGATTCATTTAAAGTGACTGAAAGTGTTGATCAAGAAGCTAATCCAGCTTTTGTTTGTATGTATATTGGTGGTGCTGCATCACAATTAAATAATGATGCTAGTGAATATGAAGATGATGGTATTAGAGATTTAAGTGAAGGTGGTCTACAAGACTTTAGTGGTAATTGTGGTGATGATGAAGGAGTCCAAGAGACTGTTGGTAGTGATCAACCATACTCTCAAGTAAGAGCATTTAGAGTTCGTTTTGCAGAACAAAATCAATCGTTCTTTAATAGTATTCAATTAGATGGTAGAGAATTTACTGAAACCAATGATTCATTAGCTATATTATCTAAAATAGCTGGAGATGAAAGTAATACCAGTCCAATAGCTAAAGGTCAGAACTTATATAGTGTATATCAAAATCGTGCATATTCAGCCAAAGTTAAAATGCTTGGTAATATGATGATACAACCTACACAATATTTTCAGTTAGAAAATATACCGATGTATTCAGGTGCTTATGTTATTCTAGACGTGGAACATACTATCACACCTAATCATGCGGTGACAGAATTCCAAGGTACTAAAATATTGAAATTTCCAAACCCTATTGTTACTGATTTTGCAGTTAGTGTTGGGTTTCAGTCTGGTACTGCTGAAGATTTATCTGCTAATGTTACATTGGAAGATGTGAAGTCATCTCCTTTATATGATGAAGCAGTTTCAAGTGGATTTTTAAATGCTATTGACCAACCAATCGGTAATAAAAGTGTTATTGAGGAAAATAATACATTGATAAGAAGTTTACACCCACAAGTTAGAAATAGATTTGCTGATCTATTTAAAGCATGGGAGAATGAAGGTTACGTACTACAAATAAATTCTGCATTTAGAAGTAATCAAGACCAATTAAATGTGTCAGAAAAAGATGCTAATGGTAATCCAATAGCAACACCGGGTAGAAGCTTTCATCAGTATGGTTTAGCAGTGGATGTTTCGTTGCGAAAATTAGATAAAAATGGAGTCCCTACTGCAGAAATATATAATAAAGATCAGAATAAATATTGGGATTTTCCTCAAGGAAATCCACCTAATGTATTTGGATCAAATATAGCTGCACAAAAATCAATAGCACAGATTGCTGAAGAAAACGGTTTTAGATGGGGTGGTAGATTTAAAAATGATGATCCAGTACACTTTGAGTTTACATTAGGTTATGGTTATAGTCAGAATGATTTTAGTAAAGAGAATATTTATTGTGGTGGTGAATCTAATAGACCAAGATATGATATTGTTGGAACTATTGACGATTTAATATTAAAGTTTAAAAATGGAGAAAGAATTGGTCGTTATATCATCTTTGATGATGAAGTTAATAGTGATCAAATTAAAAATTTAAGTTACAAATGCGAAAGTTAACAAAAAAAGGAGAAGATTTTATAAAATCAGTTTGTGGAACGGGTGATGATAAAATAAAGGGTAGATATAAATATGATTTACCATTTAGTAATTTAACACCTACTGGTTTTACGGCAAATGCTGTTGATCACAATAGTAGACCAATAAATAATAATGAACAATTGGCTGATGCACTTATATTCTGGTATAATAAATATGCTAATAATAATGATATTGATGCCAATACTCTTGCAGCAATTGGATTTGTTGATAGTGGATATGTCTTATGGCATTATGATATGTTTACTAGTGGTTGTGGTATTGCAAATTTTAAATCAAAAAGAATATTCTCTAATATTGTTGCACAACCAACAACACTTGAATCTCTTCAGACTGAAAGATTAATTAGGTCAGAAATAAACATAATAACATCTGACATGATAGAACCAGATCAACGTAGTAGCTATTATTATGGTGGTCGTAGTGTAACTGAAGCTAGTCTAGAGATAGCAATTAATAATAGAGATATATTGTATCAGAATATTATTGATAACCCTGAGTTAATGATAAAAGCACAAGCAGCTTTATATAAAGAAGTTTTAATAAGAAATGAAGGATTAAGAGCTAATTCTTTATTTGCATATAGTAGAGATGTTCTTTTGCAAGAAACTAATTATCGTTTAATGTTGGATACTGCAGGTAGAAAATATAATGATGATTATGTCCGTGAAGGAATTATATTTGTCAAAAGAGTTTTTGGTGTTTTAGGTGATGAAAATAATGATAAACAACCAAAGGTTAAATATAAAAAACCCAAAGGAAAATACTTTGGGTTTGATATTGATTTCGAAATTAATTCTTTTAAATCCTTTTTAGGATAAATTGTTCTTTAAATCGTAGAGCTTTATAACATCTTTAGTTGATGTTTTATTATCATATTGCATTTTAGAAATTTTATCAATGGTCTCGTTTATTTTATCTTCGATACCATTTTTATCAACCGAAGAAAGTAATGTTAGATTTTCATTTTTAAATGATTCAAACATTACTTTCTTGTCATCGGTAGAACCAACTGCTAATGTATTTATGATTTTTAATTCATTTTCATTTAAGCTAGAATACCTATCATTAAATTTATTGATAGCTAATTCTAACACCATACTCATATCTATGTTATCATCATTAGTACTCTCAGATAAAACTTCTTCTTGTTTTTCATTATTTTTCAAGTGATTTAATATCTTAGAATATGACTCATAGATTAAATCAACATCGGCAGTACCTTCAGATTTTTTAGATGATTCTACAATTAAATTATTAATAGCATCATATAAATCTACTTTTTCACTGTCAATGTTATTAACGTCTGATTCATTAATGTATGATTTTAATTTCTCATTTGCCTCTTGAATACTCTTTGACGAATATTTAGAAATATTTGAAATGTTATCATCGATATATTTAGTAGCCAGAACATCATTAGCAATGTGTTTCTTTTCTAAATTACCATATATATTGTATTGATTGCGTAAAACCTCTGAGTTTTCAATTAAAAAATAAAAATGAGATGCAATATTTTTTGACTCATTAATTTGCTTAGTTGAGATAAAGTCGTCTCGTAATTTACCCGAAACTATTGATTTAGCAATACCTATATTTATATTCTTCATAATAATACCTAATTAGTTGTTTATAAATACTTTTATTTATATAAAATATTATTTCTTATCTTCTTCTTCATCTTCTTGATCATCTTTTTTTTCTGGTTTACTATCGCTAACATGGAATTTAGATATGTTTTTCATGTTTTCGTCTATAAGTTTTTGAAGTCTTTCACCATTAATCGCCTCTTTAAGAGTTTCATCTTCATTAAGGCTATTGTCATTCTTTTTTAATAAAGACTCTATTTCACTTGCCATTTTAATTGCTCTATCATTAGAACCTTTAACTTTTTCCGTGTTTTCATTAATAACTTCACGATCTTTCTTTTTCTTATTTATACTTGGTTTAGCATCACCCTTTACCATTTTTTCTAATAATGAACCATACTGATCATCACTCATATTTGGCTTTTTAAGTTGAACACTTTCAATCGGTGGTAAATCTGCTGGGGTTTGTGGTGCATTTTCACCAGCATCACCTGCTGGTGGTATATTAGGTTCATCAACACCTTCCATATCACCTCCCATACCTTCTCCACCTTCTGGTGCTCCTTGAGGTATTTCATCAGAACCATATTTATCATCCAAATCTTTAAACACACCAGTTTTTGGAATAACCAATGGTGTATCTTGTAATTCTTGTGATAATGCTCTTTCCATTCTCTGAATTTTAAAGTCATTAATAATTTCTTCATCAGAACTATTAAACAGTAGTCTTTTAGCGTTAGTATGTGACATAGCTGCAATACCACCTTCGTTTCTTGTAACCTCAGTATATATCTGTGCTTTAGCTTGTAACATCTCACCCATAAGCATTTCTTGCTGTGTAGATGGATTAGTTAAACTTAAAGAGAAATTCTGATAGTCATCTTTAAATCCAAGTAGATATAAATGGATCATAGCCATCTTATTTAATTCTTGAACAATGGCTTGCTGTATTCTATTTACCTTTTTAGCAAATCTAATATCCATTTGTGCCATATTCTTACCATCACCTGCTGCTTGCTGGAATCCTAAAAATGGCTTCGGAACACCTAAACCAGTAAATAAATTATCACGCAAATACTGAATATCCGCAATCTGATCTAAGTTAGAATTTTTTGTAAATATACCACATGACAATGGAAAGTTATGTATTCCATGATATGAATTATCTCCATCAATAGTTAATGTACCAGTATCAACTTTTTCACTTAAAAATTCTATATTAATTATTTTATGATTATAATATTGTTTTTTCAATTTAAAATCACTCCAATTTTTATATCCATAATATTTTAATAATTTTTTAATGTTATTGATTGTAATTTTATTGAATTTTCCTAAAAATTGTTTATTATTAATATTTAAATCAATAAATAATTTTTTAAATTCACTATTATTTACATTAATTTTATTCTCAAGTATTTCTGTTAAAGTATTATATTCATCACTATAATTTAAAAGTAAATCAATTAATTTTTCTGAATATTTTAATGTCTGTGGTTCAATTACACTTTTAACATACTCATTATTTTTCCAACTATTTTTTGCAATTCTAGATGCTTTAATTTTCCAATCAGTAGTACTTTTTGTATTTATTTGCTTCGCTGTTCTATTTTTAATAATTTCATTATAATTAGGATTATTTCTAAATGTTTCAATTGATTCAACTCTTGATCCCTCTGTTGACAGATGAGCAATTGCTTGTAAAAATTCTTCTTGATTTAAATTATTTAAATAATTAATTCTTGATATTGATTGTTTTTGTTTAACTGAACTAGAAAAATCTATGTCATTTTTTAATTTATTATGATAGATTTTTCTAGATTCACTTAAATTATCATTTATTCTTTCACGAAATTCTTCATCATTATGATATTTATCTGAATATGCATCACTACCGATTCTACTAAATTTAGCATGAAGTTTGAAGTGTTCGATAGAATCCATTCTTTTTAAATTATCTAGTGTATTGTCATATCTATTAAAATTTACATGATGTAATGCTGTATTTTTTTTATTGTTCAATCCGTTATTGAATTCATCAACCATTCTATGTGTAAAAACCCATTCATTTAAATTATGATCATATATTTGATTATAATCTTGTTTAGAGTGTTTTTTAATTTTTTCTTTACGTTGATTAAATGCCCATAATGATTGACCCATTTTTAAATCTTTAGCTTCAACATAGTCACCATATTTCACTGGAAATTTATGGTCAGGTGTACATGTAATTGTTTCACCATTATCTAATGTTAATTTAAGAACCTCGGTATTCTTTCTAGTTATACCTGCCCATGTTATTGGACTAGGTACAATAGAACCTGATTCTAAATCAATTGAATAAGTCCACAATGTATTACCACTATCATACTCATCGATTATATCTGCTAATGAAAGTGATCTACCATCAAGCAATTCAATTTTAGTATCTAAAGATAGACAAGCACCCGGTAATGTTTCTATAGATGACATGTTACTTCCGTTTCTTTTAGGCATAAAATAATCTTCATCTACTCCTAAAATATTGTATCTATAATCGATCTGACCTGCATCAGGATAGACTTGTTGTTTTTTCTTAAAGCCAGAAATAACTTTACCCATGTATTCTTGGATATCGTCTTCATCCATGTTACCGACATCAATATTAAAGACTCTTTTTTCACCAGCACGAGTAATACGGTAGGTAAGCATGGAATCTTCTGCCATAATAAGTTGTCTAAATGCTCTACGAATCTTATTAAGAATTGAAGAGCCATATGGTAAGTACTTGTCGTCACCTAACAATCTAAAGTGAGCCATCTCAAGTAATTTAAATTCTTGACCAGTTTCACGTTGTTTAAAATAAAGATGTGATTTATTATCTTTTACTCTTTCAATACGTTCCATCTCATAATTAACCATTTGTTTAGCATGGGTAATACCTTCTTTCTTTTTACCTTTTAGATAAACAAAGTTGTCTCCGTATTTACAGTTGGATACAAATACACCATTTCTTGAATAAGACCCATCTATATTTTTTGTACAAACTGCAAAATTATGTCTATCATGTTCGCCATCTATACCAACGACTTCCATACAGTATACATCTCTTTTATTATTCAAATATTCGACTGAAACTACTTTGTGATTAATTATTTTACTTTTACTGATATTACATGCTTTTTTGTATGTGCTATCTTCAGAAATTTTTGGATTAACAGTTATAACATATTCTTGATATGTGAGATTGAATTTTCTAATGAATAACTCATTAAGGGTTTTACCGTTTATAGATTTCTTTTTATCTCTCTTATTTTGTTGATTGTATTTATCAAGTTCATAAAAGAATTCATTATCATTTTTCAGTGTTTTTGCTAATTCATTCTTTGAAATATATCTGTTTGAATCACATATAATTTTATTAATAATACTCACACATTTATCTGATAGAAATAATATCATTTTTTCTTTAGTTGAATGTTTATAGTTCTTATCAGACCAATATTGTTTCATTTTTTCACTACGTACTTTATTGTGACTTTCATGAAGTTCAGAATTATTATATTCTTTAAAATATTCAGGATATATACCTAACATTTTTTCAGATAAATATTTTTTTCTATCATCTGATCTCAAATACTTATCAATACCTTTTAATCTTTTTTCAATCATTTCAGGTGTGTGTAAATTATCAAGTGCAATTTTTCTGTGTAATGAAAAATGCTCATCTCTAGATAACCTCTGTAGATTGTTTGGATGATTGTTTAGTTTATTAAAATCCACATGATGAGTATCATATGTTAAACCTGTTTTCTTCTCTTCAGTTATATCCCTACGAAATTCATGTGCAATTATGCTATGTGTATATTTATAGTGATTACTACTTGGATTATAGACTTTTTCATATCCATGTATACTATCTTTAGGTTTTTCACTATTACGAGTGTAAAAAGGCATTAGACTTTGATTAGCTTTTAAATCTTTTGCCTTTAGAAACTCACCACTTCTAGTCATAAATTCATGATCAGGTGTAGTATCAATATATGTACCATCATCTAAAGTAACTCTTACAAGTTGTGTGTTTTCCCTTGTTTTGTCACACCATACAATCTTTCCTCCAACAATATTATTAGTTTCGGTCTGTACACTATATGTCCAAATATCTTCTTGTGAGTTATTTTTTAATTTTTCAGAAATATCTTTTATTGACATTTCAGTTCCATCTAATAATGGTATCATAGAGTCACCATCAATAGGTAAGTTACGAGTCCAAAATGGTAGGTTAACATTTACATTAATAATATCATAGAAGAATTCTTCTAAATGTTGCTTAATTCTTTCTTTGTCTGAATATATTTTAAGCATTTTACCATCCTTGTCGATAGTAGTAGCTTCTTCCATAAATAAATCTAATGCAGATGCGATTAATGGGTAATATTCCATACCTTCATAATCTAAATAAGCTGGTAAACGTGCAGCTTCATATTGCATTGCCTTTTGAAAGCCATGATCATTAAGTTTTGTGAACTTACTATTAAGTTCCTGCTGCTGCTCAATTTCTAAAGCCCTACGTTTTACATCTTCAGGTGTTTTACCTTTGATAATAATACGCTGTTGATTTTTGTCTGGTGCACCTGTGCCACCAAATGGGTCTAATACTGACTCTAAACTTTGAAATATTGTTTTTTTATTATCTGCCATTATATAAAATTTTATAGTTTTTTATAAATACTATTGGTTTAGCCAAAAACCTCATATTGTATAAATACTTTTATCTTTTTAATCCTTTCATCATCCATGAATGTTGACCGAATGGATTATCTCTTTCTTGTTGTATTTTATTATTATTTCTATTGCGTTCCTGACCTTCTTGTGAATTAAATGTGACTAATGCATCTAACATTTTCTTCGTTTTAGATGGAGAAACATTATACTTCATTTTCTCAAAGTTTGCTACATAAATACTAATAGCCATACCCATGATAGAATCATCATGAAAACTACGTTTGTGATCGGCAACACGTGATCCAGTTACAGTTACAAATGTTTTTAACTCATTTAATAATCGAACTGAATTAATAAAGATTTCTTCCATTCTAATCACACGTTCCATCTCCGTAAGTACAACACCTCGGTTACCACCTATCCAGAAACCCGGTACTAAGTCTACTTTAGACTCTGTTCCATCAGGTAATTTTTTAGTTGATTGCTGGATGTAGCCATTTAGCTTGTCTCTGGTTGGCTTATGTGTAATTTCTGAATGATGTACTCGACTCACTTCGTAACCAAGCTCAAAAAGCTTTACAACTGTTTGTGAGCCATATCCACCAGTAACATCGACTACTGCATATGCATTATTATATTGAGTACCGAATGTGTAAGCAACTTCACCTAATTCTTGAGGTGATAATTTACCATAATATTCAGCTACTTGGACTGCTTTATGGATGGTAAATTTTTGTTTCTTTTTCTTACCATTTTTAAAGATTACTTTTTCCTCGGTAATTTCATTGATTTTAAATATGTTGATAGTCGAATAATCATCACCATGACCAGATGATACATCAATACCCATTAAATAATCTTCTAATTCTTCTGGGTCTTCCCAAATCCACATGTTTTTATCGATATAATCTTGACGTATTGGTGTTGATACTGTATTTTCTTCAATATGTCTAATGTATTGTTCGGAAATAAAGTTATCACCTGATCCAAGGAATGAACATAAAAGCTCTTGAGCTACTTTACGCATATCACCATTAGCTGCTTGAACTTGTTCCTGATACCAAGGACTCCATGCAGTCCATCCGTCATCCATCATTTGGATACGCTTTTCGTCACTCCAATCTTCATCTTTTATTCTGATTTCATCATCACGACCAGCATTTTTAATCCATTCTAATTCATTTTTACCTGTTTCTCTATTGTTGATGTATCTTGGATCATTAAACCACCAAAGTTGTACTGCATTAAAATCATTTTTACCTTTACGTGCACCATCAAAGTATTTGTAGAATACTTCATCTAGACCTGCTGGTGTTGATACAAATATTGCACCACCACCTGTTTGTAATGAAGGCCCTGCTGCTTCCCAGAATTTACCTGAGTTAGCTGTCCATGCTGTTTCATCCCAGAAAATAAGTGTTGGAGTATAACCACGAAGACCTGCAGTTGCAGAGAATGCACCGAGAGTACATCCGTTAGAATACCATTTTAGTTTTTGTGTATCTTTTTTATCTGCTGATGGTCTTAACCATTCAGGTGATGTGTCGATGAAATCAACTACATCATTCATTAATTCGTTTTGTGCTGTTTCTAATTTGTTTGCTACAATCGCAATTGAACGATCTTCGTTAAACATTAGATACCAAGCTAGATAGGCACAGGTTGTGGTTGATATACCAGCCTGTCTGTATTTGTTGGCAATGTTAAATCTATGTTTTTGGTATTCAGTTACTAGTTTTTTCTGGAAGGGAAACATTTTAAATGGTACGATTTTACCACCGTCACCTTGCATTTGATCGAATACTGTAAGATATGTCTCAATAAAATAAACTGGATCAAAAGCACATCTTCTAATCTCAACTAGTTGTTCTTCGTAATTTAACTGACTTGCAGTTTTTACGTCACCGTCTTCGGTTACAATAATAGATTCATATGAAGTTTGCTCTTCACGAAGTTTTTTAATTAATTCTCTTCGCTGTTCCTTTTCTATTTCTAGTTTATCTTCATATGATAATTTACTATCATCATTTTGTTCTAATATTTCACTCATTATTTATAGTATTTCATAATAATAAATACTTGAATGATGAAATATATACTTAAGCTTTAATAAAAGATGTTTTTTCTAGGATAATATCACGTGCGTACAGTAAATCTGATACGTCCTGATATGTCATTCCAAAGTGAAATACTAGTATTGGTGTGTCCTCTTCTTCTTCACCATCAAACATGGCTTCATAATCATCAAATTCATAATCAGCCTGTATTTCTTGTTCATATGCTAAACAATGAATAGTATATACACCATCAAGGTATGATCTGTCATTTGATTCATGTAAACACCATAAGTCAAATTCTTTTGTTTTTAATGAATATATAGCATCAATCATATCATCAGTAGGAACAAGTGCATTATCTTTAGACGATGCAGGAACTTCATCCCACAATGAATCTTTAATGTTATCCTCTGCTATAATAGGGGCAATATCTTTAGCAAAAATAAACTCGTATAAGCCCTCACCCATTGAATTATATCCAATTTTGAGAACATATACGAGTTTTAAATCATCTGATTTACTCATGTATTACTTTTTGACTTTCTTATTGTACAGACCGTATTGTTCTTCGATCATTTTATCTAAAGCCTTTAGTTTAGTTGATTTACTTTCATTAATAGATGGTTTCTTTTTACCAGCCATCTCAGCAAGTTTGTTCTGAACATATTTTCTGATTTTATTTTCAGATTCATTCATTTGTGAATATTGATTAGGTAAATGTGTACCGACAGAGTTACTATGAACAACACCACTTTGTTGATCTTTTACATTTTTAGCATATTTTCGTTCAAAATCATCACTTCCACCCATTGGGTCATGACGGTCAATACGACTATCTTTATACATAATATCGTTATGCTTGTCCCAATCTTGAGAATCTTGTTTTCTACCTAACTCCGATTTTGGATCATACTCCATACTTTTGCTATCCTTTTTACTAAAGTCAACATTTATATTATCAGTAAAATCTGAATCTGGATCAGGAATTTCATTAGGATCAATATCTTCATAAGTTATTTGAGAACCTTGTGGTTTTCTCATTCCACCACCCATTGGTTCACCCATTTTAGCAAATCCAACTTCTTTTTTCTCAGCAACATCAACTGATGCATGTGGCAATTGTTGTCTTAACCTTTCAGCTCTTTCTTTATCACCATCTCTTTCAGCTATTTCAATTGCAGCTTGAATTGCTCTAGTTAAAGCATCACCACTTTCATCTTCATCCATATTGCTTTGAATTGCATTATGTCTTTTTTCTTCATATCCAGAGATTTCACCATCATTATCAAGATCAGCAACATCAGGAATCCCATCTTCTGCCATCTTTTCAACTTTATTGAATGCTTTCTTTTTATCTTTTTTAGATAATTTACCTAAATCACTTGCATCAGCACTTCCATCTAATTCACCGTTGTCAAGATCATCAACTGCAGCATCTAATGCATCACTAGCACCCATCTCATCTTCTTGAACATCTGGCATTGGTTCATGCTTACCGAAACTCACACCTTCTTCGGCTACAGCACCGATAAATGGTTCTAGTTCTTCACCAAAATCACTATGACCATAATCACCTAGTTCACCAACAACTGCAGGGTCTTTAATATAGACCGCAACACCCTTAGCATCACTACCACCGTCATTTCTATATCCAGAGATAATGTTAGCCATTTCATCACTTCCACACTCATGTAGTTCATCTATGCCGTATCCTCTTGATTCAGCGTACTGTTCAAAAGTACCACCCATTTCTTCATCTTCTTGTACTGGTGCTTGAGCTTCTACATCCACATCAATTTCTTCACCACCACCTTGTTCTAAGTCAGCCATTTGCTTGTCGATAGCATCGTCACTACCTTTTTCTAGACCACTTACTTCAGAACCAACACCATCCGCATCTGGTTTTGCTTTAAGTATCTCATCAGCCATGTCTTTTCTATCTGTAACTTCCATACCAGCAATTTCTGGTTCAAATTC
>Ga0306868_1000246_pt1 | contig 39575 bp, 51 predicted proteins | sample AntRauTorckE6832_FD_190411 | JGI IMG/M metagenome (GOLD analysis project Ga0306868, IMG submission 190411) | Saline lake microbial communities from Rauer Islands, Antarctica - Metagenome Torckler E6 #832 (v2) (version 2) | ecosystem: Environmental > Aquatic > Non-marine Saline and Alkaline >... | reverse complement strand
GGGGTAAAGCCCTGTTCAGCGGCTATATCTTCCACGCCCTTTCCAGCCAGCACCCCGTCCCTCACATCCGCCTCTAGATCCTGCAAGGGAGTCACCGCCAAAGCTTCCTGATAAGCAGAGATAGACTGGTCCGGTCCTTTGGCCGCAATCAAATCCTGCAATTCCGTGGTGCCCTCTCCACCCACCGGGGCCTGGAGAGAAGCAGTCAAACGCTGATCCCGCATCCCGGCGGTGTTCTTCGCAAACTGATTCTTAGCAACATTACGGGCCACCGCGCCCAGCCAGGTCTGCACCTTCGCCTTATTCGGGTCAAACGTATTCGCCTTATCCAGCGCACGCAGAGCCACCTCCTGCATCATATCTTCCATCTCCCCCGGACGCACCCCAATCTTCCGCAATTCAGAACGGATCATGGCGGAATGCTCTATCAGGGCGGAGTAAACCGCATCCCCGTTCCGACCCTCGGAAGCCTGTTCACTGGTAGTTTCCGAAGCTCGGACATCCCCCTCCGCAAGTGCCGAATCCGCCTGCTGACGCGCCGCCACCTGATTCACCGGCAACTGCGCCTCCTCCTGGGGAGAGAGTTGGGTGTCTGCCGGATCAGAGACCGTATCCAGTTCCACCGGAAAGCGGGTTTGTTTATCCTCTTGTGCTACGATTTCATGCCCTGCAAACGGGTCCACCAATTCACCCCGCCATTCATCGACCTCCGCCTGCTGACGGCCCGCTACCTGATTTACCGGCAACTGCGCTTCCTCCTGGGGAGAGAGCTGAGTGTCTGCCGGATCAGAGACCGTATCCAGTTCCACCGGAAAGCGGGTTTGTTTATCCTCTTGTGCTACGATTTCATGCCCTGCAAACGGGTCCACCAATTCGCTCTCAGTAACCGAACCTCCGGAAGCACGGGAAATACCAGCCGCCTCGTCCAGGATACGCCCCAGATTGATCGTGACATCCTCAAGATCTTCCGCGCCCTTACGCGCCTCGTTCAGAACAGATTCGGACTGCTCTTTTGACAGCCCATAACTATTCATCAATGTTTCAGTAAGGTGCCGGTTAAATTCCCGCAAGGGTTGTTGCTGATTTAACCCCGACACTCCGGAGGCAAAACCGACAGTCATCAACACTGATGATGTAATATCCAGAAACGAATCTTTTAGACTTATTTTACCCTCCTGCACGCCCGCCAAACGCTGGTTAAACGTATCCAAAGCAGCTATCAGATATTCTTCCGGCAATTCTTCAATAACCCGAATCCCCATTTGCCGCGACAGTGCCCGGAAACCCTGCTTGGTCAATTGACCCCCACCCCCGGTAATTACCTTCTCCAACCCACCGAGACCCACCTTCTGAAAACCCGCAGTAACCACGCCTTCGATTGCCCCCGCAATCACCGGATACCCTTTTGCTTTCCATCCAGTCAGCCCAGCGCGTTCCGCTTCACTTATAGCATCATTTGCCCGCATCGTCCCAAACCCAACTGCGGGAGCATATTTACCAAATCTGCCAAAAGAGGCTGCCTGCAACAAACTGGAAGTCACCCCGGAAAGATTCCTTTGAAACCGATCATTCAGCCAATCTCCTTCATTTGCATTCGCCACCCCGGAGGACAACGCATCCTGCCCGCGGTGGATCATATCCGCTTGATCTCCTTTCCCGGCAATGCGGCTAGCCAGTTTGAAGAAGCCAAGGTTGGCCTGCGCCACGCCTTCCGCAAGTGGCCGGGTCACCGGGTTAAACTCACCAAAAAAGTCCTCTACCCGCTTCACCTGCTTCGCCTGACCCGCCCCAGCCCGGATGTCATCATCCTCCACTGCGTGCCAATAAATTTTCTGGAACGCCTCCATGTGTTCCGGGGTCCATCCCTCGGTTTGCTGCTTGTATTTGGCAAATTTATGCACATCCCCACGTTGCATCAGCAAATCCACCGAATCCTGAAACGCCCCACGCATCCATTCCTCCGTCAGCACCGACTCTTCCGGCGCTGCTTCACCCCGCTTCAAACGCTCTATATCCTCTGCGTAATTCTCCAGATTCAGGCTGTAAAAAGATCGATCTGTAGCATCATCGCTTTCAGCCCTCGCCTGGATATGACGCATCATCCCCTCTTTCCATTCCGAGTTTACCGCAATGCCCTTTTCCGTCAACTCCGCAAGCCCCACCCTGATCCTGTCCACCGGGTCTGAGGCTTCCACATTCAGATACTCACCCAGCTCTACGTCACGAACCACCTCATGGCCCGCATAAGGGTCAGCCACCGCCGCGTGTTCCTGCCCAGAAACAATCTCATGGCCTGCAAATGGGTCATCGTCGGCATTCACAATCTCATGGCCTGCAAATGGGTCATCGTCGGCATTCACAATCTCATGGCCTGCAAATGGGTCCATACCTTACTCCCTCGGAACCCGGCGAACCATACCATCGACACCCGTATAGGTTGTACCCGGTGGCAGCAACTCCGAAGCTTCCGCCGCAGAAGCAAACCTGTATCCGCTTTTTATCAATCGCTCTGCGGCATCTTTAGAGCTTTTTCTACGGCTCTTACGAACGCCTAAAAGCCCATGCCGATCATCTCCACCGGCAATCTCTTCATTGTGCTTTCGGATATTGGCGACCAGTTCCTTTTGTACATCTGTTGTTTGAGCGGTATCACTTTCGTCAGCATCGCCATCCGCCTTCCCCCAGGGATCATACTCCGGCGTACCCGGCGGAAAAGGACTCTCCTTAAACAATTGCGTCTTTGTGGCCCCACTGGGCAAAGTAATCTCCCGGCCAATTTGTTTTTGACCCGTCTCATCAAAAATCGGTTTAGTTCCCGCCTCCATTGGTTGTTGCAAAGGCACCCCCCGACCGGTCGCATCCTGATACACCTGCCCGGCTTTGACCCCCGCGCCTGCAATCAGCTTATCCAGCCGATCATTCTGCCCATCCCGACGTATCCGCTCAACCCCCTGATTCAGCCAGCTCCCCACCACGCCACCCACCGAATCGATGGTTTGGCCCAGCACATCCATGCTCGAACCGTAACGGGAAGCCCCCGCATTGATTCCCGCCACATTCTCCGCCGCCGATCCCTCCCGATCCGCCACGCCAAACGCCTGTTCTCTGCCAATCTCCGCCACACCGGTGGCCGCTTCGCCCCGACGATCCTCCACACCAAACTGCGTTTGCTGATCTATTCCCGCCAGGCGTTCCGGCATCAAGTTTCGCTCCTGCGCCATCTGACGAATCGCAAAAGCGTTCTCATGATCCCGGTACCAGTCTCTACGTCGAAACATTTCTTGCTCATTGATCCCCTGACCATTCCAATCCCGCATTTTCTGCGTATTGTATTGAGCAGCACCTGCCATTAACATTCTCCGCTGATTCATCTGGGCCTCAATGCCCCCAGTTGCATTGTTCATCATATCCCGCATTATAGCATTATTCTGCTCTTCCGGTGTCCAGTTAGGCTTTGAAAAAGGGCTCTCGGAAGTCATCGGCCCTTTTGCGCGGGGCGCTGTTGCCATCAATCTAGGTTGCGGGTTGCCCATATAACCGGCTGAACCATCCGGCATAGGCCCTTGAAATTCCGTTTGGTTTACTTGCTCGACCACCCCGGATCTCCCCAGGATATTGCTAACCTCCGGATTAAAACCACCTCGCCGAGCTGCGTCATACCGTTGGGCCGCGCTTTTACCCCCACCTGTAAATGCCTCTTTGTCAAAATCGTTTTTGATGTATCCGCCTCCGCCAAATTCATCACGGGCGGCGGCTTTGCGTTTACGTTCTAGTTCTGCTTGGTAAGGTGTCATGGCGTACCTGTTTGTTATTTAAAATAGACATAATTGTAGGGGTGTGGAACACATATAGCACATTAATGAAATCTGGTCAAAGGCGGGGTGCCCTGGGGTTAATAACTCCAAAATTCTGGAGTGACCTCCGTGTTATCCAACACAAAATAAGAGAAGAAGGCCTGCTGGCCCATATTCTCCCACACCTCCAAGGTGACGGTATCCCCTGCTTTTGGCCCCACCTGAAAATCAAATGTGGCATAAGGATAAGGAGTGTCAGGCATAGAAGCACGGGCAATAGCAGGATTTGCAAAGTTCTCTGCCTGAATGGTGTAAAAGAGTTTCAGAGGACCCACACCATAAAAGCCAATCTGAAAAGCAAAGATTCCTGGATGATTCCCCATCACCGTAATCGGATCGGTAGATGTATCCTCCAAGATTTCGGTAAACTGAAATACAAATGACTTCGATAAAGGATCGCTCAAGCACACCCGCGCAAAGGGTTCAATATCCTCAAGCAAAGGTTCGGTATCTGTAGATGTCTCCGTTTTGTACATCAACTGCGTAAGCTCTGGGGTTCGAATACGTGCCTCCGGCCAGCCAGCTATATAACCCTCAATCGCAAAAGACGTGAGAGATTTGATATTCCAAATCAGATAGCAGGCATTCAGATACTTTTCATGTCCATCCGCCCCTGGCAGATCCACCGCATCCCAATAACTCCGGAAACCCCCTGCGCTCAAATTATAAAAGCGATAAGGCGCACCATTCGACGCGCCCATAGCCATAAACTCTTGGGTAGCCATTATCCTATCCTCACTAGCTCAACAATCGGACCTCGACTACCGGCGCAAAATATATTCTCTCGATACACCCCACCCTGACAAACCACTTTCTCCCCGCGCACAATGGGTAAACGGTAATAATCTTGAGTCTCTACAGGATCAGCACTTGCATCCCCATCGTAAAGCTCCTCTCCACCCACATCCATCGTAGGCACCCCCATAGGGTCCGCCAGTCCGGTTATAACAGAATTACTCACCACAAATTCCACACTCCAATCCGTATGCGCCGCACCCGGAGCGGGAGAAGGATCATAATCCTCCGTGGCATCCGCATACGTAAACGATATGATCCCGCCTGCGGTATAGATCCTAAACTGCGTTACACCCCCACCACCACCACCACCCCCCGGCAACCATTCCGGAATCTCATCCATCGGGCCAGCCCCCGCCACCGGCGCATCAAAAATATCTTCCGTTTGGACACTCAACCTTTCCTCGATCAAGGTCAATCGGTCCATAAGATCCTGCTGTGGCAATGCCTTTTCAGCGGGCTTAACCTCATCTGCTGGATCTATGTCGCTCATAATGTTCCATCCTCATCTGCTGCCCAATCGTCTTGACCGACAAATACATAGCCTTGGCCTTGGAAATACGTACCCGTGGAATTAGGATTAATCCTCACGCCACTATGATTTAAAAGAGCCGCGGCTACCGCGCTTGCAGACGTATTCCCTACAAACCTTAGGGTGAGGGTCAAAGTCCGCTTCTCAGTCGTGCCATCCGCAATGGTGCGATATTGATCCTTCTTCACGGTCGCTGGCTGGTTATAGTCTTGATAAGCATTTCCCGTTATCGATACCGAAAACCTTTTGGGTGTAGCCACACAACTTACCGCATACAGACCAAACGCATCCCTCGGATTCACCGAACCAATCACATGATGCCCACTTAGATCTACCTCTGCCACACCCGCATCGCCATTATCCGCAATCGCCTCCGCCTCCGCTTCTGTCAGTTGACCCGCCAGGCGTTTGTAAATAATCCCATAATCATTACTTCCCGCAATAAACCAATCTGTATCCCACTTGGTTCCCGGCGTAATAACATCCATCGAATTATCAAACTTGCCAAACTCATTTTCATCAGATCTCGTCCGCACCACCTTACCCGTCTGCGCCGTTGCCTCCAGCTTCGCATCCGCATTCTTGGCCACCGTACGACTGGTCGATTGATCTGCCCTCGACTCGGATAGATGCTCCACCGTCTGAGGCTTCGGAGTTATCACGTCCCGATCCACATCCTTAGAGCAATCCTCCCGCACAGTTTCCCGCACCCGCACCACCGAACCCGGCACCGCCGCCAAATCCACGCTCAAATCCTGATCCGTCACCCCCTTCCACACCTTCGTCTTCTTCCCCTGGTCCGCCCTAAACTCGCTGTCGTATTCAGGGATAGTGTTCCGATACTGCCGAACATTCTTACGCAGCACAATCGAAAATCTGCCATCCCCATCCTCATTCAGATTCCGATCATAGGAAGTCCCCGCCGGAATACTTCCGGGAATCGGAAGCAGGGAACTGTCCCCCGTGCCCCACAGAAAAGAAGCCGTGACCACCATATCACAGTTAGAGGAAATCGGAATATCATTCAGCGCCACCCCCGAAAGGTCCAGCTGCGATACCGTCAAATTCACCAGGCCCTGCGCTGCATCATATCCATTCGCCCGGCAATCCGCCCCCCGGGCCTTCGCCTCATCCATTATCCCCTGGGCCAATGCCTCCGGCACATCAAAATACTGCGTTAAGCCACTCTGCCGACTTCCCAGCCAACTCGTAAAACCCTTTAAAACAAACTCCGGCTTCGCCACTCCCAGGCGGATCGTCCCGCTGCCATCCTGCGCCAGCTCCCAATTTACCGCCAGACAATGCCACCCATCCCCCAGCGCCACCGTCACCGCAGCCCCGTCATTCGCAATTTTACGATAGGCCAGGCCCGACAGCGTAGCCGTAGACAGCTTCCCGTCCGCCAGGGCCTTCACCGTATCCGGATCCACCCCCACCCATTCCAGCGTCAAATATTCTGCTCCCGGATTATCCCCCACCGGAGCCTCATCCACAATTACCACATCCCCCGTATTACTCCGCCCCTGGATCAACCGCGCATCCGCATGAGCAATGGTCGTAAGGAACCCCTCCGCCAACACCTGAATAATCCGCCAGGTACTCCCCTTCGGATCTTCCCGCCCCTGTGCATCCACCCGCTGCGTCCGCACCCCCAAATGCCGCCACTTCCCCGCCTTCGGCTGACTATCAATAAGCGGCCCCGTGCAATACGCATATTTAATAGAGGCATCTGCTTCATAATTCGGGACCGAAACAAAACTTTCCAAAAACCCCACCAGATCATCCACATCCCGGTGACTGATCCCGTCAATATACCGTTCAAATCGCCCATCCGGCAACAAGCCCTCATCCTGAGAGGTAAAAAGTTTCCACTTGTGTTCCGCCAGTTTCCCGGCTGCTGTCACATTATTCATGATTCGTCTCCGATGATGGCGGATGAATGAGGAATGCCTGCCCGAGCGGTTCCCTCCCGGGAACGGCCAGGGATGGCGGATTTACCTTTCCCATCTCCCATCTCCCATCTTCCATCTAATAAAAATTTACTCACCCGCTCCCGTGTCCACTCCGCACCCTTCTCCCCGAACCAACACTTCGTATGATTAAACGGCCCCACCGTAGAAAATCTAAGTTCCTGGGCCAGCCGTTGATCATTTGTTTTAAACCCAAACACCCCAGCCCTCCCAAACGGATGCCAAGGATTCAGGCTCCCCACATGGATTGCGATATCCAGCGGATTCGTCAGCACCAGCACCCGATCATAATGCAACGTCTCCCAATCCACGGTATCCCGGTCCGCAGCCGGAGAGATCAGAATCACATTCCGGAAAAGCAATTCCTCCCAGCCATGATCCTGCGCCATCTCCATCATGCGGACTGCAATCAGACAGCCGTAAGAATGCGCCAGCACATCCCCGCCCGGCCGCACCTGCGTCAGCAGCATCCGCGCCATCCGGTCAGTGTATTTGTCGTACCGCGCATTCCAGGTATGAGAAATCGGCTTGATCGCCCGACACAACTCCATGTCACAAGCGCCCGCCACCGCAGCCCCAAGACTGTGAACCGTCCGGGCACCATCATCCCGGATCCCCGGAATTGTAAACAGCGGCCGCGTCTTCATCAGAACTCCACCTTATACAAATTAATAAAATACGGATCATTCACGCCCTTACCCTCCTCCTCACGTTCAGGAGCCTCAAAGCCCGTGGCGTAGCCGCTCACCCCGAAGATCGCCAGCGAAAGCACGGCAGCCAGCAAGATACCCAGCAGCGTTGCTGGCAGGTATCTCACTAAAAGCCGCACCGGCTTCATCATTCCTCCGGCACCGATTCCACATCTTCAGAAGGCGTTACCGCAGTCAAGTCCTGCGTGTCGTTACCCTCGCCCACTTTCGTGTTGGCGTTAGCTGCGACTTCTCCACCACCTTGAGTGTCGATCCAGGTCTGACCGTCTTCTTTCTTCCCAGCCTCACTTGCTTCTGTCTCAAGGACAGCACCACGAGCATAGGCAGAGAGACTGAGGGAGGCATTAGCCTTCGTCCCACTGTCAACCCGAACGGTGTAGCCAGAGCCACTATTCTCAATCCTAGTCATGCACCCAGCAGAGGAGAGGGCCAAGAGTATCAGAGTCAGTTTTTTCTTATTGTTCATTGCGAGTTCCTCCACTAGGTACAGTCCAAGTCTGAACTCCCCCAGAGCTGAGCACAGCCTGAACGGTAATGTTCGCTCCATAGGACGCTCCAGGGCTGTCAAAGCGGAACGTGGGATGGGCTCCGTTGGAGACCTCTTCAGATTCCCCAACCTCAGTGCCGAAGCTACCAGAGATGGATAGAAGCTCCACATTCCCTGCGAGAGAGGCGGGTAGGAGAACTACCAGATTCCCATCACCCTCTGAAATAGGCTTCCAGAGAAAGGTGTTGATAGCATTTCCTGCGACAGACCCTTCCTGGGAAGTCCCATATACATTGTTACTATAATTGTTAGACTTGTCGTTAGCAATATCACTTGCTAATTCACACCCGGTCAGGATGGCAATCAGGGGGAGTAGTAGTATCATTTTTTTCATGGTTTATCTCGCTGGTATTTCTCGGTTAAAAAAATAGTTTGAATTTCGGGTTCCTTCGCGGTCCATGCGCTCCACTTTGCCTCCGCTGATGATGCTACGTTCTTCAAGCGTTGCCAGTCTGCGCTCCGTCACGAGAGCGTCATCATGACGCTTATTTATCGCCTCCATAATTAGCCGTGCATTTTCATCTGCCTGCCTCTGGGTCGGAATCACGTAGAGGCCAATTCCTGTGCTGACCATCACGATGACTGCCACCAGCCAGCCCACGTTAAAAGGTTTGGGAACCGCAAGCCCCCGCACCTCATGGAGCAACTCGGTCATAGATGTCTGCAACCCCGTCACGCTGGTTTTCAGTCCGACAATGTCGCCTGACATTTGACCAACCTCTTTCTGAGTTTCGGACTGAGCTTTCCACAACTCTTGTAAGTCGTGGGGTTTTGGTGTTGCGGGGTCGGTCATTACAGATCTTCCTCAACCGCCGTCATTTCACGGGTCATAGCTGGTATCTCCTTTTGCTCAGCCCAGGCCTTACGAGCGGCCAACCGAGCGTAGGGGGCTTTCGCGTACTTCCATATGAATTTCAGGACAGATAGAGCTGTCTTGGGGTCTATGGCTTGGGGTTTTACCGGGGGGTTGTTCATCAGCGTCTATCTTCGGTTAAGAATTATTGAGCCAGCCAAAGAGCCGGGACTGCTGGAGGAGTCCAGCCCGGTTGCGTGGTGTGCGATTGAATACATTTGTAAGTGACGCCCTGATACTCCCGCAGGGAGGCTTCTACCGGCGGTGTCTTAAATAAATCCTCTTTAACTACAGCCTCCCATGCAATCCACGGGAGGACACCAGAGCCGACCTGTTGCACGATGAAAAGCGCTGGTGTTTCCTCCGGCGTGAAGTGCGTCCTGACATGCGCCTGACGGCAAACCAGACGAACCTCTCCGTATTGATACACCCCGCGATCTACCTGTTCACCCTCCACGGGGAGAGGCGGGAGGTCCGTGATTTCGATGTCTTTGATTGCGGTCAGGTACGCCTCTGGATCTGAGTCAAAAGTCAGATTTGACTGCCCGGTGGACGTCACCTGATCCGGGTTGGTTATGCCCAGGTGACGTGTGCCATCATCTGACCAAGCTAGAAAATAGGTTGAGTTTGCGGGTTTGCTGATCTGTTTCATTATATTTCTCCTCCGTCTGTTACTGTCCAAGTATGGTCCGCAACCTGTGCGGCTTTTGCGGTTGTCCCTGCTCCGCTGGTTTTGGAATTACCTCCATGGAATGGCACTGAGCTGTTGCTGTTGTTGGCCTCAATGTTCACCCACAGGTTGTTATAGTCCGTGGTGTTGATTGTTACGTTAAGGAACATATAAGCCCCATCAGTCAAAGCCCCCAAGACCATCCCGGACGGGAGTGAGGTTAGTGAGGTGCCGTAGAACATATAATACCCACTAGTCAAAGCCCCCAAGACCATCCCGGACGGGAGTGAGGTTAGTGAGGTGCCGTAGAACATCGCCCTCCCATCAGTCAAAGACCCCAAGACCATCCCGGACGGGAGTGAGGTTAGTGAGGTGCCGTAGAACATATAAGACCCATCAGTCAAAGATGCTAGAGTCATATCATCAGGCAGGGAGGCTAGGGGGTTAGTGAGGTAGAACATCGTCCACCCATCAGTCAAAGACCCCAAGACCATCCCGGACGGGAGTGAGGTTAGTGAGGTAGACCGGAACATCGCCCTCCCAAGGATCAAATGATCCAGCGTCATATCATCAGGTAAAGACGTAAGGTTCGTGCAACCCATGAACGCATTACTCTGATCCGTCCCGCTAAGCCCCGTACCCAACTGACTGATCCCCGTCAGTTTAAGTTTGTCCCCGCCATTGTTAAAATAGATCCGACTAAACACCCCCGTAATCGTCACGGTGTACGCACCGGGACTTGGATAGGTATGCGTCCAAGCCGGGTCGTTGTAGGTTGTTATGTCATCATTTGAGCCGTCTCCCCAATCGACGTTGCAGGTATAAGTGCCGTCGCTTTTAGTCGGGATGGTGATTTGGCTGTCGGTGGAAGTGCCTACGTTGTCGGTTTGCCACGACGTTTTGAAGGCGTCCAAATCCGCACCACCACCAAATTTAAATGGATCTATGAGCATGATCGACATTACCTCGTTCCGATTAAAGTTATTTTCAGACCAGCCCCGGCAGTGCCGGACCCGATCTGATCAATGTCCACCGTAATTTCCGCATCATCCGCAATCGCAGAATCCGAAATTACCGGAGGGGTTGCAGATCCAACAGAGGTTTTATCTCCATCATCAATGCTGATTTCTGTAGAAAGTACAGAAGTCCCTCCCTCATTCACATCCACCACCAGATCCGCTCCCACCGGAGCCGTGGTCACGCTGGCCCGTACTCCCGTCAGGGTGAACGCATGGGGGGAGCGCAAAGTCACCTTCGCCGTCCCGGTGGTAAGATCCGTGGTTTCATCGCTGACGGCCAGTTGGATAAACACATCCTTCGTCCACGCAATGGTCGCCCAGTTAGCCTCAACGCCGAAGTCGTCGGCATTTAGGGCCAGCATAACGGCGTTATCTCGATCCGTCACCTGCACGTAGTCTCCTGCAACCAGAGGTGTGGTATCGTCGCTCCGTGTTCCTGCGAGCCTCTGGGCATTGGTTACATCGTAGAGGGTGAAGGGAACCTCGCTGCCTAAAGATGGGGGTAAGGGGGGTAAGAATAACATAATAGTACCTCAGTATTTAAGAGCTTCGCTATAAATGGAGGCGGAGGTTGCGGATTCCCGGATAAACTTCGCCTCTTTGGCCTGGATGGGGCTTAGGTACAGAAAGCTACCTGCAGGGATCAGATCCCCGTGGTCACTGCCTGGGGCCGGGGTGCTGCCGTCCGTGGTCATCCGTACATCTGCGTTCTGCACATTTATCTTTACAGTGTCGGTCCCTTCTGGATAGGCGGCGGCGGGAAGCTGTACCCCGCCCGCAGTGGCATCCACCGCGAGCACCTGCCCGCTGGAGGTAATCGTTCTGGCCCCGTATAGGGTATTCTTTTGAAGTGTGGCATTAGATCCCATGGTGTTTTCCTTTGGTTAGGTGACTTTAAAACGTATTTCAGGCTCTTGCCCCTGCTGGCTTTCCTGGGCGAGTACGGCCCGGTCGAGTTCGGCCATGGCCCTGGCCTCCTCCACATCCGCCCGGTCTCCCCGGCCATCGTTGCGCAGCAATTCGGAAAAGGCTCCCCGTACAATCACTTCCCAGAGATAGGCAGGCACCTCCTGTACGGTCCACCAGGCTGTATCGGTCACCGCATTGCCGGTGTTGGCATCGTCGGCGGACACATAGCACTCCCCGCTGGTGCTGTCGTACACCACGGCCCCTTCGGCGTAGGTGGTAGCGCCGTTATATGCCACCCGGGTAAACTGCGGCGCGGGATCGCGGTACTGCACCCACAGCGTCCCGCTGCTGGTTTCGGCTATGCCCAAATAAAGCGCAGTCGCGCCGGGCCGGTAGGCCAGACGGTTGGCGGTGTACTTGGTGCGGGGATCCACATCAAACACCCCGAACACTCCCCCCAAAGTAGGAGATCCACTTACTTTTAAAGGCAGCGTGGATATTCCATCCGCATCTTCCACAATCGTGCGCTCGGCATAACGCAGCCGGTCGCTCCAGGGTGCCTCCTCCCAGGCAATGCGCGTCCAGTAGCCCATCACATCCGACACTTCCTCCTGTTGCGAAACGCTCCCCCCCCAGGTGGCGGGCGGATAACCCATCAGCCGCAAGATCCGTTCATAGGCATGGTTAAAGGTCATGGCGCAACTCCGTTGCGGATGGCTAATGGCGGATGGCGAATGGCGGATTGGTATTTGGGAGGAACAATAAGCCCGTTATCCTTTATTCTTTCTTCCTTATCCGGCGCTGGCGCCTGCTGCCTCATCTGCCGATACCTCTTGGCCGTCACAGATCCCGGGGTCCATCCCACCGTGGGGTTTTCCGCTATGCTGGTCACCCGAAACTGGGGATTGTCGCGCAGAAAGTCATGCACAAACCCGGCATCGTCCCAGCATTCATCCCCCAGCTTCTTCTGCCACATGATGTAGGTGAGCTTCGGAATCCGGAATTTCATGTGCGTGCCGTCCGGCTTGCGCACCGCCCGCACCCCGTTCTGGTTCCATTTCCCCGCCTCGCGCTTTTCACGCTCCAGGGCCTGCCGATACCGCTCCTGCTGACGCTGATGCAACCGCACAATCATTTCTTCATTCTGCGGGAGCAATCCTAAAATCTGGCTGTGGGACATCTTGTTCATCATTCATCAAAAATAGGGGGACCGCACCCCGGAAAGTGGATCAAGCATGAAACCACATTCCCGATTGACACATCCGGCCCGGAGGCACGGTCCCTGATTGTTGTGCTTAGAGCACGTTGAAGTACAGATACGCTTCACCGGTATCCACATCGTCCAGCGATTTGCCGGTCATCGAACCAACCGTGAGGTTGATCGCGGTCGCGCTGGTGGGCGAATACACCGCACCGGTACCCTTTTTCAGGATCACCTCGGTGCCGTTTTCGTTCACCTGCTGCGCGGCCAGCAGACTGGCCGCATCGCCGCTGATCCCAGCCGTGAATTCGATGTTGTTAAAGGCCGCATCGGATGCGTCTTTAAACGGCGTAATCAGTTCGGACTTCACCAACTCCACGCTTTTCCCCAGCCCCTTGGTCATCAGAGCGATAACCTGGGAGGTGTCTGCAGTGGATTCGGTCAGGTCTTCGTGAGTCACCACTACACGCACATTGGCGTTGTGCAGGGCGATTTCTTCATTCAGCAATGACATAATATTCATTTTAGTTTCTCCTGGTTTAGACTTAGGTAAGGGCGGTGGGAATGTAGGAGAACTGACCCAGCGGGTTCAGACACTCCAGGGTATAAACCGCATCCGCATAGGCACGGTCACCCCCACCCTGATTTGCCATATGAATCAGACGGAGATCACGGGCGAAGTCCAAGTTCCACATATCCTTCATGAGAAACAATCCGCCGTAGCTCGTGGCAAAGGTGGATGCAGCCTCTTCGGCATTGGTAAGAAACAGGAAGTCACTCACCATCAAATCAATGTCGGCAGAATCAATTTCGATCCGGTCCACACATTCGATATATGCCTTGCTCGATGCGTCCTGATTTACCGCCCGCACATTGTGCTTGCTAGATATATCTTTCTGCACAGAGAGCCAGGTGCTGATTTGGCTTTTGAGCTGAATGCCCACAATACCCACCATCTTGGCTTTGCCTTTGCGCTCTCCGTAAGCCGTCAGAGAAAGAGCTTTAAGCGCATCCTCATCAAACTCATTAAATGGCACCACGCTGCGGGCAGCGGGACGGTAGCCGGTAGGTACCGGGAGGGTGTCCTGTTCGGCGGTATCCAACCAGGAGCCTGCGCCACGGGTTTCTTTACCTTCGCTGCCATCATCCTCATCACGGCAATCATGATTACAGAGAATCCGGCCTTCGATGCTGCGGGCCAAAACCACCAGCGATTCGTCGGTCTGATCCACCATCTCATCAGAGACCCCAGCCACGGTGTTCAAGCTGGCCAAATCGCCAACCGCCACACCATCGCGGGATTTCTGCCGGATGCCGTAGAGTTTCTTCCGGGGATTGTGGTTAAATTTGTTTACATCCTGGAGGTCAGGGACCCCTTTCAGGTTCGGGCTGCGGTGTTTCTTCACACCCCAGGAGGTCAGATCGTCCTCACTGGTTTTCTTCATGCTCTTTTTGAACATGGCTTGCACAGGGGTGGTACCGATGTCTGCATTGGTAATCAATTCGACCAGACTTTCCGGAACATTTTCCTGCACGACTTCATTCACTGGAATTGCCATAGGATTTTTCCTTATTTATTAGTTTTGAGTTCTCGCCAGCATCCTCTGCGTCAACCGACTCAGAAGCTCCTGCTGACCATTGGTGGGTTCCGGCGGCTGCACGCTGGTACGAACTGCAGTGCCATCAGTGCCCGGCTCTCTTGGAGGAGTCGGGGCTTTACTTTTCTGAGGTGCGGGAGCACTTTTGGCCGGGACACGTTCCATGCGCCGTCCTTTCAGCATTCTTCCCACCCACAACCGGCCCTCGGGCAAACTGCGCAATTCCGGCAACTCCGCAAACAACTCTTCCGCTTCCTCGTAGAGATCACTGTCCTCATCCAATAGATCAGGATACAGTTTCGCCACTTGTTCACGGTCGATCCGCTCACGATCACGCAACTGATCCGCCATTTCGGGCAGGGTCAGGTCGCGCTCATCCTCCAGGTCCGCCGCCAGCTTCTCCAGCTCCTCCACTTGCATGGTATCGCCAGACTGCTTATCGGTGTAACCCCCCTCCCGGATATACGAATTTACCACCCGCAACTGCTTGCGGATTTCGAGACGGCGGGAATCCACCTCCTCCATTGTGGTAAACGATTTCCGTGCGGGGGCTGCAGAAGAACCGGCTTGCGCCTGCTCCTCCAGCTCCTGAATGCGTTGCTGGGCAGATTCCAGTTCGGTCTCCGCCTTCTTGCGCTTATGGATCTCCTTATTAATCCGCTTTTCAATGCGGCTCTTACGGCGATCCTCATTCGGATCATCTGCATCCTCCCCTGCTTCCGCAGCGGATTCTGGAGACTCCTCCTCCTCAGTTTCCGGTTCATCCTGCGCGGCGGCCTGCGCCTGCGCTTCATCGTCCAGACTTTCATCCGCCTTGGCGGATTCCTTCACAGCCTTTTCAGGTGTGTCGTTCGCAGACGAAATTTGCGGCGCCGCTGCGGGTACGCCGTTTACAGCCTTGGCGGCTGCCTGCTGGGATTCCAGCACTTTACGAATAGCTTCGCTCATAAACTTAATCCTGTTATGGTAGGTGATCGTACAACGATGTACGGGTGTGGAACACCTATAGCACAGAATTAAGTTTTACGTCAAAACGCTGTTCCCGTAACGCAGGCATCCTGCCTGCGGGATCATGGGCTTTCAGCCCGTTCCTCTCTTCATCTCACTTCCAGCTCCATCCCCTTCACCTCACAAAGCCTTTGCGTAATCGGAATATGATCATACCAAGGTTTTCTAATCTTCACAATCCACCTCCCACCTGCCGAATCTCCGCCAGGGTCTTCTCCATCCGGTCCAATCCCGCGCCCGCCTCATCCAGATTGCGCTCGGTGATGCTCCACACCACCACCAGAAACAACCCAAACAACGCCATGGCCAGCAGGAATTTTAGGAACATCATCTGCTCCCGCCTTTCCCGCTCCCGGCGGATTTGCAGATATTTCAGGGTGCCCAGATCAATAGGTTCATATTCTGCTTTCATGCCATTTCCCCTATAGAATACATTTTCTTTTTAACCTCGACCACGGCATTCGCATATGCCTGCCGGAAACAGCAACGCTCCTCCGGAAGCAGCGGTTCCAGATCCGCCTGCATATTCAAGGCTTTCACAATGTTCCCCTCCTGGTAATACGCCACCGCCACATCCGCAGCGAACCGTATTAAATGCTCTGCCCGGCCGCTCATGATCTTGCTCCTTTCAGCAGCTGCCGGATCTCCAGCAAGGTTTCCACCTGCTGCACCGCATCCTCCAGCGCATTATGGGTTTTCTCTTTGCGCGGCAGATCCGCCTCGCGCACCAGCGTATTCATATCCCGCCGCTGTTTCGGATAGCAAAAATCCTGATCCGCCCACTGGATTACATGCGTCTCCAAAATCCGCAGATCAAAGAAATCCGCATACTTGGATGAACACCACAGCAAAGGCTCTTCATCGTCTTCATCCCCATAAATGAAATCCACCAAAGCTTCCATGCAGGGTCCGGGTGCCGTGGCCTCATCCGCCAGCCGCTTCTCCAGCCACAAAGGCAACCGACCGGTCAGGGCGGCCTGCTGAATCCACCAGTTATAAGTCAGCACATCACGCTCCCCATTACCCTGTTTCGGGAAAAGGTGACAAGTTTTCAGCACCCCGCTGGCATTAAACCGCACCGCCGCAATCTCCGTAACCTCCAGCCGCGCACCCGCATCATGATACTCCGGCAAGGCCAGCGTCTCAATATCTATCATTATTTCTGATTTCATGCTTTTTCTCCGTTTTGGTTTTTAACCACTGATGAACACTGATTCACACTGATTCACACTGATGAAATGCGTTCTGCTTGTCGGGCAGCCTGCAAATTATTCGTTTCATTGTGCTGGATCAGTGTGTATCAGTGTTCATCAGTGGTTGATTTATGTCATTACTTTTACGTACAGGTGTCCAACACCTGCTTACGCCTTTTTCTTCTTTTCCTTTTCAGGTCCGGCAGCGCGGGCAAGCTATTGCCCGGATCCTCAATAAATTCGTGCAGCATGGCCAGGGTTTCCGCATTGGAAAACAGCGCATAGATAAAAGACGGCGGCACCTGCTGAGCCAACAGCGCCCGGATATCCTCCGACCTGGGCCGCAAATCATCCACCGTCCATTCCATTTCCCAGAGAATGGTGTTGGAATTACCCGGTGCCTCCCGCCAGCATGTCACCGCATAAGGCAACCCCCTCCCGCCACGCACCCGCCGCCGGTACATCACCGCCCGCGCCACCTCCGCTGGATCTTCGCTCCAATACTCCCGGCCATCCGCCCACTCCAGATGCAGCTCCGTGCAGAAAACCCGATCTATTGGATCTAAGGACAACCCCTGCATCACCTCCCCCGCCCCGTCAGAATCCACCACGCAATCCGAAAGCGTTCCCCGAAAGGCCGCTGACGCAACCCCAGCAACAATCCCCGCGCCGTAGCCAGCTTCTTCACCTTGGCCTTCAACATATCCCGGCGCGCATAACGTTTATTGCTCATGACGCGCCTCCATCAACAAATCCCGCCTCGGAATTCGGCTTTATCGCCTCATCCGAGCGGGTTGCGTTGTCTTCGTAAAACCCTTCGAACTCCTCCGGAAACCATCGATCGACCGCTTCCTCATCCTCCTCATCTGGATCAATATAGATAGGACAAATAGCTGGGTCGCACGGATTATTAAGATTTTCAGAATGCGAGCAATCCCAGTCTTGCCAACGGTGAGGGGCTTCTCCCTCTTTTGTCTCACGACGTACAACATGTGCAAATTTACATTGTTGTCTGCAATCCTTAAAAGATCCCTCTTTATATCCGTCAGGGCAAATCATAAAATACCTCCATCAGTTTCAACCAAACATTCCTGCGAATCTCGCAAGCTCGATCCGCAGACTTCGGCGTTATTTAAAACCTGATAGTGGGTCGCATACCTCCGAGCTGCCCTTATCCTTAATTTCAAGAGCTGGGCATTAATGTTGGCCCGTGACGTATTCGGAGAATACAACCCCTCATCAATGAGTCGGCGGATAAGAGCGCCGGAGGAAAGCTTTTTGACTTCAGGCCAATTTCTGGCCATGAACTCTATTCGTTGGCGACGGTCTGAGGTCATAACAAGTCCTCCGTCCGAACCTCGTTCCTCGGTCCGGACAAGTCAGCGTTGTATCGCAGATGCATTTTCATGCCTCTTCCCCCTCTTCCTCTTTTATCTGAATGGTGAGCAGGCGCGTTTCCGCATTCATCAGACTTGGAATTACTTCCTGCGGGTCTACCCTTTCCCCTTTTTGACTCCTTATCCTGTTTCGCCTCCTGAATCACTCCCCTCTCCTGCTCACTCATTCCGGCAAGCCTTTCCAGAACCTTTTCCTCATCCAGATTCGGCTGTGCTTCAGCATTGACCTTTATCAAAGGCCATAGGCGGCTTTTCCAGGTAGGGAATCCTTCAAGAAAAGTTCCATCAAAATCCGGTTCATGTTTATCATATTCAAACCCGGCAAGCCATTCCGCGTCAGTATTCGGCCAGTCCGGCAAGACCTCCGCCCGAATTGCGGGTCGAATATCCTCCCCTGTAATTCCCTCGAACGTGTCCAGCATCTCCACTAGGAAATGACTACGGGCCACAAATAGACCTTCTACCTGTTTTCTACGGTCCCGGATCACTTTGACAATCTTCCGGGCTTGTGTTCGGTTCAGCTTCACTCCGTAAGCCTTGGCAGTAGATTTCCATAGTGTCAGAATCTCTGCATCCAGATTCTTTCGTACCTCTCTTTTCTCGGAATCAATCCGTTTCCGGTGATGATCTTCCTGCCCCTCTCGATACTTTTTAATCCGCTTATCCTCGGCCTGATATTCCTTTGATGCCTGTATCTCCTTCGCTTTCAGGAAGAGTTCATCCATGCCGGGTTGCAATTCGACCTGAAGCTCCCAAAGCTTCTGACCCAGCTCCTTTGCTCTCGGAGAATTCCGAACATCTGCAGGAGACTTCCCCGCCTTCAATTCTTTCTGTTCTTGCTTCTCGATCTGCTCCCGGATCTGCTCCATCTGAAATTCGATTCTATCACCCCGCTCCACTTTTATCCTTTTCCACTCCCGCCGCCTTTTCTGTTGCGCCTTTTTCCGTGCCTCCTCGAAAGCCTGTATTTCCGGAAAATCCTTTCCCTCTGTCCATCGCTTTTCGTCCTCATGGGCAGCCCCGGCCGCGTTCCATTCCTTGACGTTCTTTAGTTCCAGGTCGGAATGTGCCGAAAGGGTTTTTTCAATCGCCCATCCGAATTCCGATCCCCTCCCGCCGATTCCTCCCCACAAGCTTTCGATCCGGTCCGGTGGCGCGTTTAAGTCTGGGGCAGGATAGCCATCTTGTGTGTCCGGAGTCAGTTCCAGCAGATTCCCTGCATCCGTCACCAACCGCCACACCTTACCGTGGATCGTATTTATGTGTTGAAACGCCATGACAGCCACGAATCGGCGGTCATGCTCCATTATTCCTTTAACGGTCACAGCAGGGCGTGGGTTGAGGCTTCCATGATGCATTTTCATGCCTCTTCCCCCTCTTCCTCTTCCATCTGAATGGTGAGCAGGCGCGTTTCCGCATTCATCAGGGCGCGGATTTCACCCACCAGTTCGCGCAGGCTGTTGTCGGGTTTGCCTTCTACGGCCAACTCCTCCATGCACTCTTCCCGGTCGTGGCGCAGCACGGTGACGATGGCTTGCATGATGGGGTGCTCACGGTTGCGGCGCAGAATCTTGGCCGCCTCGCGGTAATTCAAGCCTTTATTCCATTTGGTGAGGTAGCGCAGGGCTTTGGCCTGCTCTTCCTGCAGCTTCGCCTGCATCTCTGCGGCGGCGGCTTCCATATCCGGCGGGGTGTCAGTCGCCGGGGTGTCGTTTTCGGGGGTCATGCTTTTTCTCCTGGTTATTTATTCATCTTTCACAAATATGTACAGGTGTCAAACACCTGCTGCTGTTACTTTTCTTCCTAAAGTTCTGCCGGTCTGGGCATTCTCTGCTTGTCCGGCCTGATTTTGTAGGTGCTGGACACGGGCCTCCAACATTTCCCTTTTAAGTGGGGTTAGGCTTAAAACATATTCAGGGCTGGAAGTTATTTTCTCTTCTATGACGCTGGCGCGGTATCCAAAGTTTTGACCATCCTCCTTCATATCTGGTTCTAATCCGGAGGCGATCATCGCCATATTATTCATCTCATCTTTGCGTTCGGCTTCTTTTGCGCTTTGCACAGGACGCAAGACTTTCTCGGCCACATTCCCAGGAAGGAGGCGGGTAAGGTAGTCGGTCATTTCAGCGCGGTCGATGGTTTGATCGGTGTCGATGGCCAGCAGGATGTCCCGGGCCAGTTCGCCAATGACTTTGATATACTCAATATCCATGGTGCGGGAATCGAAATTGATCTGGATGTCCTCCAGCAAATACAGATTATCCCGCATGGCTTCGATATTTAAATCCTGGCCAGCTCCACATACCCGGCGGATGTCGTCGGGGTTCATGTATTTGAGACTCAGCTGCACTACTTGCCGCACCACATCGCGCATGGCATCTAAAAAGTTGTCCACCAGATCCTGGGTAAGCAGTTGCTGCACCAGCGCGGGGATCTCCACCACCGGCAATCCAAAATACATGGAGACACTTTCCATAATCTGTTTCTGCGCCTCAATCGTGGTACGCGGCATGTCCGGTACCTTGATCGGCTCCAGCATTTCCTGACGCCGTTTGCGGATGCGCCCCAGCGACCGCCATGACATATCCCGCTCCGTGCGCATATCAGTGACATACGGCGGCAGGGAAAACAGTTGGGCGTGATTGCTGGTAAGATCCCGGAAGGTCTTGAGATAGTTCTGATCTGTCACCAGCAGTTCGCTCACTCCCCGGCTGTCGAGCAGGTTTTTGCTTATCACCTCGCGCACAAACCAGGCAAAAGGGAAATCGCCATGCGGATAATCCAGCAAAGTCATCTTGGCCGCCGGAGCTTCGCAGTGAGCGGAGAAGGGCAGCACATAAATCCCGGTCACGCCGTCATCATTGGTGGCCCGGAGATAGGCATAAAACACTTCGTAGAGATCTTTGTACACCGGTGCCCGGTTGCGGTACATCTGCTGGGCGCTTTGGGTCACCTCCTGCACCTCGGGAATCGCCGTCTTGCCTTTCTTGAGTTTCAGCTGTTCCACAAATTCTTTTGTCCACTCGCCAGAGGCGGCTTTGGCCTCGATGTCGGCCAGGGTAAACCATTCGCGGCGGTACACATAGCGGCAGTCAGAAGGGGATCGGGTAGTGGCCGGGATAAATACCTCATCCCACACCCGCAGGGCTTTGATCTCCGCATGGTTGCGGTGCACATAGCTTTCCGGAAAATCCGCTTTGCCCTCTTCCCGCAATTCTTTGAGCTTGCTCTTGATGGTGCCCGGTTTCAGCGCGGGAAAGCGGGTGGCAATCCGGGTAAGCAACTCCTCTTCAAAATCGGGATCCAGCAGCAGGGCCTCCAGATCCAGCAGCGTCTGCTCATTCAGTTCGCCTCCGCCTTCGACCACCTCCTGCAAAATATCCATGGCGCCATAGCTGGCCATGCGCACCCGCTCTTCCTTTTTCCAGCCCACGTGCATCAGCGACAGGGCCGGGGAATCCCCCAAACCGTAATTGGCAAAGCGTTCCACCTCCAGCCGGTAATCATGGCCAATGCGGGAATTCAAAACCCACTGGGTAAAGGTGGTAATATGCCCGGCCAGGGAGTTATCCCCCACCTCCACCCCGGAAATCCGCAATGACCCCATTTTACAGGAGGCTTTACACATGGCCACCTGCAATCTCAAAATCATATCCGCCAGACGGTACCGGCTATCCATCGCGCCCTCAAACGGAAACGCCTTTTGATTCGCCGTATCGTATTTGCGACCATCCGCATACTGATTCGGCCAGACACAAAAACGGGTACGCTCGCCAAAGGCTCTGCGTACCCAAACATCCCGACTGTTCTGCAGGTTTACGGTTTCAATCCCCGCCTTCACCTGCTTAAACATTTCATCAGACACCGCTACAGGCTGACCCTGACCTTTCTGCCGTTCAATGTTGGTATCCGTGTCCATAGTTCAATCCTGTAGAGGTGTGGAACACCTTTTGTCAAGGGTTCTGATTAAGTTTTTTTAGAGTTAAGCCGCAATTCATAGCCCTGCCACATGCCGGTGGGCAAGCGCAGCAGGCGGTACACCGCCCCGGCAGTTTCCCAAAACAGCACCCGTTCATCCTTGTATCCACTGGGGTAGCTCAGTTCAAACAGTTCACCGGCCAGGGGGCCGTCGATCATGCGCACATGAAAGCCGTTGCATTCATCGACCGCGTGCAGCACATCCTCCGCCGCCACCATCAGCGCCGCCGCATAATCCTCCGGCGCAATATCAAACTCGCAGGTAAAGCGGTAGATCAGTTTATCCAGCTCTGCACCAAATGCCGCCACCTGCCGTTCCGGGGTGGTGGGGTTGATACGCTGGGGTTTTATGGAATTTTGTTCAGCCATTTCTCAATATCCGTTCGATACAAAAGACTGGCCTTATGGCCACTCTCCGCCTTATAGCATATCAATTCTTTTTTGTCCAATGCCCCCCGAATCCGCTTCTGGGTGATTTTATATTCCCCCGCCGCCTGCCGGATCGTGATCAGGATACTCTTCGGTTTATTTTCTTCGGTCATTTTTGCTCCTTGTTTTCGCTTAATTTCTCTAAAGATTTTCCACCCCGCACCCGCACCACCCCAACAGGCGGGCGCTTGTGATTCCACTTGATATGATCCAGCACCACCCCGCGCTTATTCCAGTCCGGAGTCCGCGAGTCTGCCGATCCCTTGCCGATCATTATTTTCCCCTTTTGAATACAAGGGTTCGCATATCTTCCAAATGTTTTTGGGTGGCCGCAAGCTGGCCGGTAGATCCTTCGCCATCGCTGGGGCGGATACCTTCGCGCCACATTTCATCCATAAGAGTTTGCGCTTCCTGGTTGGAAAGCCGGATCAAAGGATAAGCTTCTTCTCCATCTTTGCGGGGAACCATCTCCACCGGTTTAGCGGCATAGTGTTTTCGATGTCCGTCAACGACAACGCTGCCAAAAAGATAAAGTTCAATTCCGTTCCACGCTTCGGGCCTCCGGTGTGCCCTCATGATTTTTGTTTCTCCTATTTGCATTTTATTCTCCATTCTTTTTGTTTGTTTCTCCGAACATCGGAAACGTTCCGACATTCACTTTCCGACTCTCGGAAATTGTTCATCAATGGCATCCCCCACCCACAGTCTTGTAAAAGTCATCGCCGCCGGTGTCGTGGAGATCCTGGGCGAAGAAGTAGCGGATCAGGTCGATAAAATCTTTGCAGGCTCCCTTCTGCCCGTCATCCCCGGTCCACACCGAAAGCGCAAAGATGCTGTTGAAACATTCCTCGGCGATGAAGAAGCGCGGGCGGTTGGTGTAACTGATCGGCTCCTTTTCGTCGTAGCTGAGACGGTCATTGATCAGGTGTACGGCGGACTGCGGATTATTGTCGGCCAGGCTCCCGGCGGGTCCCAGATGCACGGGAATAAAATCCAGTCCAATATCGTCCAGTTCGTCGATCAAGGTGAAGGTGCCCTCCGCGCTGGCGGTGGCGGTGTTGCCGGCCCGGGCATCAATGTAGCGCTCCACCACTTGTTCCCCGGTTTCAGTGTCGGGCTCCCAGTCTTTGGGATCGGGGTTTTCGGTGAGGTCGATCTCCCAGTTTTCCAATCGGGCCAGTTCCTTTTTATAATCGAGCAGATTGAATCCGAAGGGGTTTTGTGCGGGTCCCTTTTTGCCGTCTTTCTTTTGCCCGGAGACTTCCGCCCAGGGGCCGGGTTGGCCTACGCCGGGAATCACATAGTTTCCGGGCCATTCGCGGTACAGGTACACATCTCCACCCACCACCCGGAACCAGCCGAATACGAAGTTGCGGCCGCCGGAGGGATCGCAGATCATGTAGTTGGTGCCGCCTTTGGGGATTTTGTCGCTGGGGAGGGTGTGCACCTTGGGATTGAACTTGGGAAAGCGGTTGCCGCTGGTTTTATGCGCCACGCCATAAAAGCGCTCCTGCACAAAAGCCATAGATGTACCCAGCACCCGCTCATACACGGCGGAGGGGTTGCCGTAGGGGTTGTCGTTGGAGTGGAAAAACAGCACCGCTTTCTTGTATTCGATCTGGCCGCCGCGCATCACTCCTAGGCAGCGCATCACCCGGGGCACCTGCTTGAACGCCCGGCCTGCGGGGATCTCGGGCTGCGACCTGGTGCCTTTGATCCAGTTGTGCACGTTTTCGGGGATGGATCGTGGACCATAAATCTTGCTCTCGGCAAAAGCTTCCGGACTTTCAAATCCAAGGGAGGCCCACTCCAGCGGCTCCCCGGTGTCATCGGGACAGGCAAAGGCCACTGCCATGCGGGTTTTATCTGCGCCATCCTGAAACATGCGGACCAGTTCCGAATATCCTTGCACCGGGGTTTGGGTGATACAGATTTTTCCTTCCCGGGTGGCAGTACGAAACTCCAGCGTCTCCAACCAGTCGGAGGGTATCAACTCGTCCGCCCAACCCCAGTCCAGCTCTCCCCCCTCAATGGTGTCCGATTTGTCGCTGGAGTAGTATTTGAATTTGAGCACACCTTCCAGGTGGTTCACGATCTTGTTGTCTGAGTATCCCGGACCTGATTTAAAACTCATGTACTCCGGATTTCCGTCCAATATCCGGGCATTGCGTTTTGAAATGGGCATGTGGGTATTGATCAGCGGCTGCTGTTCATCTTTGCTTCGGCCTGCATCTGCATGAAAACACCACACGGTTTGTTTTTTGGCTCGGTACAGCATCTGCACCGATCTCTTGGCCGCGTACTGACTTTTACTACCCCGGTTTGCACCGCTTATCAGCAGCGTGCTGACGGGTGCATTGAATCCCAAACATTCGCGCATGGCCTTGCTCCACATCTCCCATGTCCATTCCTCCCCGAACTCGCGGTTGATCTCCGCCAGAAAACTCTGATCGTAACATTCCAACCCCAGCAGCGCATCCGCCACTTTCCAGATATGCGGCTCCCATCCGTACACCAGCGGATCCTTTTCCTCTCGGTAAATCGCCAGGGTGCGGCGTTCAAAGTATTCGGCGGCATCTTCTTCATTTTCATCCACCTCATCGGCGGTGAGCAGGGGGATCACCGGATGAAAGTCAAAATTCACCGGCAAAGTTTCTGCTTCTGCAACCGCGCCGGTCATTTTAAGTTAACCTCATCTTCCTCGTTTAAATCACGAAACATAAACCGATCCGCCTGAAACCATAGCTCCAACGGAATAACTTCTCCACCACGCAAAACATCCAGATATACCTTCCATCCCCTCACGCCTCTACTGGGCCTGATGGTTCCAATCATGATCGTAGAGGCACACTCAACCTTCAATTTTGGATCCACCGGAGAATCCGCCTCCGTTCCTAAAATCGGAATCCCAAGATCAACACCCAACGCATGCAGTTGTTTTGCAGAATTGTTCGCCAAAGCCAAGTGGTCGCCCAAAAGATCATCATCCATCAAAATGCAGTTCGATAAATTATCCACACTCGCCGCCACAATCTTTTCAATAAAAAATCTCTTGCGAATCCATTTACATACCACTTCTTGATCCCAGTCTTTTTCCATCATAAACATAGGCCAATTACAGATTTCCTTCGAAGCCTCATAAGCCTTTTTTAACTCATCCTTTGTTGCCTTCCCTGTATTTAAATTGCTAAGCGCAACATCCGAATGCCGTGAGACATCTCGGTTTAATACATTGGACATCGTCATATTCAGACACGCCCTGGCTGTGGCGACACCACGCCCAGAGATCGCCGTCATGATTGTCCCTTCCAAACTGGATTTACCTGAACTGCACGGCCCCGCCACAACATGAAGGCCCGGCTCCAATCCTCCACCCAGTGCCACATCCAAAGATTCTATTCCGGTTTTTATTCTTGGTTTCATAATTCAGCTGCATCATTTATTTTGTTCAGACACATCCACATATACTTTCGGTTGATCCGATTCCTTGTTCATAAATTGGAAAGTCTCAGGATCAAAATACAAGTACTTCCCTGGTTCCTCCCCTGTCTCACGTTGCTTTTGAATTTGAATCTTCGCATCCCCCACATGCAAAAACGGTTTTTCCATTTTATCCGCTTGATCAAATTCCCCACGAACACGTAACGAACGCGCCTCTGCCAATTTTTGCTCCTTTTCCTGATTCCTCCACACCGAAATCACGCTATCCGCAATGTTCGGAATCCCACTCGTACCACTGATGTCATACTTCAACGGCTCCTTCTTTTCAGCCGGACGGTTCATCGTCGGTTTCTTCGAGTGGCACACCATATGCATCGTCACATTATGCCTATGCGCAAATGCTTTAAACAACTTGCATACCTCAAGTTGCCCCGCGTAATCCTCCAGCCCCACATCCGAAAGCATCATCAAGCTATCCACCACAAAATGCTGTGTGCCCCACTTCCGATACGCATACTCAAACGCCTCCAGCAATTGGCGGCCGTCCGTTTCCCCTACCTTGTCATACACGATAAAATACTGATCAAACCAAGCCAAAACCTTTTGCACCTGCCGGGCATGTTCCGGTTTGTTTTTAGCCATCGCCTGGCGGGCCATATTCCGAAACGTCTTACGGGCCGGAATCTCCAGCGAAGCCACGCAAATCTTTTTCCCATGATACGCAAAATCCACCATGCACTGATTTTGCATCATCGTTTTCCCATGACCATTGTAGCCATGCCACACAATGAATTCACCCGGTCGAAACGCAAACGGTAAATTCCAAGGCAAAGGATCTCCCTTCGGTCTGTCGCTCTCCTCCGGATAAAACTCCCACCAAATATCCTGGGCAAATTCACTCGGTTTCTTCAGTTCCGAAGGCGTAAAATCCCGTGCCTCACACACCAACCTGTCCAACGGCACGCCAGCACACAAGGCCTCATTCGCATCCTTCACCCCCTCCGGCCATAATACTTCTTTACACCGCGCATAGCCCAACCTTGGCAACAACTGATCCTTCGCCTTTTGGCCGGGTTCATCCCCGTCCAACGCCAGCACGATATCCGTAAACCGCTCCAGCCAATCATGGTCATGCTCTAACCACGCATCATGCGGGCTCTCCCGCCCCTCCTGCACCGCTTGGGCTCCCTCCGGTAAACTCACTCCCGTGAGTGCTCCGCCCTGCGTCAGGGCCATCGCATCCAGCTCCCCCTCCGTCAATCCAATCATCCCCGCCGTATCCGCCACCGCCTGCTGACCAAACAGCAATTTCGGAGCACCAAACGCATATTCTTCCGCATCCCGCATACTCGGTTTCTGAAACGTATTTTTTTTAGCCACAATATCCCGATATTTCAACCGCACCAGATTTCCCTGTGCATCAAAAAACGGAAACACCACCCAGTTGATCGGGTCAGGCCCCTGCTTCGAAAGCGGAAACCGAGCCTCCCCCAGCCGATACAGCCGGATCACCCCCTCCGAAAGTCCCCGCGTTTTTGTCAGCCAATTCCAAACCGGAGATCCTTCCACCACCTCCGCATAGCTCAGACTTTTCAATTTCGTCGTATCCACCTTTTTCGCGGGGGTCGCCATTCTCCTTGGCAGCGTATCCGCCACCCCCAGCCAATCCTTCGCCTCCCGGATCGCCTCTTTAAACTCCAGGCCATGCCGCTTCAGCCACAGCTCCAGCAGATTGCTTCCAGCCTCCCCCGTAGCAAAATCCTTCCACACCCCCACCTTCGATCCAAGCGTCCCCACCACCAAGCTCTCGCCCGCCTCCCCCGCCAGATTTCCAATCTTAAATTCTGGACCCTGCTGCTTGCCAGCTGGAAACAAATACGCACAGCACTCCGCCGCCCGATCATTCAACAATTGTTTTACTTCCGAAGCATCCATTATTTTATCAACCCCTTTTCTTTCCAATATTTTTCATTCGCTGCGTTATACGCCTCCGCGTCCACCTCTGACGTGTTCTGCTCGCCATCCGCCGCGCCACTCCAACCGCCGCCGCTTTTTTTATTTTTTCCGATTTCCCCCACATAAAAATCAGCATTGCTCATGTACTTACGCAACATCCCCAGTGGATTCGGCCATGGGTCAACCATGCTCGCTGCATCTCCCGCAAACTGAGAAACCGCCTCCTCACGGTAAATCTTCGGACACTTACGGATTTCCATCCCCGCCGCATCTGCCCGAAGCATCCAGTCATCACGAGCCTCCACCGCCTGGATCGCCAAACCTCCCAATTCCGAATCAGGGTACACCCCAGAATGTGTGTGTGACCCCCCCACACACTTCTTCCCTTCTTCCCTTCTTAACTTATTATCTTTCTTAGTTAGTCGTCGCCCGTCCGTCGGTGGTCCGTCGGGGGTCCGTCGCCCGTCCGTCGGTGGTCCGTCGTTCTGTCCGTCGTTCTGTCCGTCGTTCTGTCCGTCATTTTTGGGAGGGTCAGAAACGTAAGCTACTGTATCATATAAGGTTGCAACTGTTCCACGTCTGTCGCCTTGAAAGTCACACGCTCCTACCTTCTGTAAGTCGCTTTTTGCAGTGCGATAACGCCTTTCGGTCCACTTCCATGCAGAAACGTCCGAAAAGCCCAAAACCGCCTGTCGTTTTTCAAGGTTCAAGGGGTTCCAGTCATCATTGTACCGTGCTCGATCCTGAATCAAAAGCAACAGTCTGAGAGCGTCCGGCTTCTCATGAATGAGCCAGCGTAAACGCTCCCCGCGCCAAGTCCTAAAGAATCCTTCTTTTTCAGCCATGGACAGCCTCCATGGTAAACAGATGGCGCGTTTTTTCTGTTAGGCTGATGATCTCTTCATCATCGATTTCGATGTATCCCTCGTTTTCCAACTGAACGAGAGCGGAATCCGCTGTCCCTCCGTATTGATATTCCGACTCCCCATAGAGATCCAGATGGTCATGTTTATGACTGCTGGAGGCCCCACAGGCCTCCTTTGCCGCCATAAGCAGTAGCATCATGTATTTCCGTTTCTCGTGAGAGAACGTGCCCATTGCCTCGCTGACTAGCCAGCCAGCAGGAACCTGTAGAATAGGGCCTTTCGGCCCTATGTTGTTTGGATTAGCACGTGCAATCATGCCACACCCCCTTCACGGCCATAGCCGTTCAGAAGCTCTCTGAATGCTTCAGTGTGGGTTTGCCCTGGCTTTCGTACTCGATCCAGGAGACGGCAATCCTCAGCCGTCAGGGTGATCCATTCCCGTGCGGGGGCTCTCAGGCCCGTTCGCCATCTAGGGGCTCCATACGCGCCATCGGCGCAGCTTCGTGCGTTCTTCATGTCAGTCACCTTTCTTGAGGTTACCAGACTCTTCCCCCCGGTTTGCCGTCCGGGTACAAAGAAGGGCCTTCGTTCGCTCGGCAAAGACCATGCAAGAACATGGTGATCCCGAAGGATCAACGAACTCAGGCCCAAAAGGGTGACATGAGGTTTCGCTCTTACATGTGGTCTTTGCCGAGACTGCCCACATCCTGAACGAATCCCATGGTTTAAATCAAGGAAAATGTTTCTGTTTTTTTCTGGAGTGATATGATTCACTCTTTCCATGAAACCAATTACTGCCCCAATCCGTAAGTTTTTTTCAATCCTCCCAGGATGGATATTTATCATCGTGATGATCACCGCTGTAACCAAACATGTTTTGATAAGAAGATTAGAAATCTTTCCATTTTGGTTTTCACATAAGGCGTTAATGGCCCTGATGTTCCTCGTTGTTTTCTGGCGGTGGAATCCGCGCCTCGATTTTAGAGACAAGGATTGATTTAAGTTTGTAGTATTTTTTTTCGTCATGCTTTTCCCCTCATTATTGTATGGGTGTTCAACACCAGCGCCCCTTTTTTTTAGGCGATGGGCAGTTAATTCGATACAGATCCTTTTCAATGTGTGTGACCGGGATCTGCATACCCAAAACGAAATTCTGATTGCGGTCACCCCGCACCAACACCCGCACGCGCTCGCTGTCTTTTTCACAAATCAGCACCGTGCGGTTTTTTGACAGACGAAGAAACTTCACCTTGTACTCCATGGGTGGGCCGCTATACACCACGCATTCGTATTTTTGCGGCGCAATTTTTTTCAGAATGCACCCCTCAATATAAGACCAGAAGCCCTCCGGCAGCTTGTCCTGGTCGATCTCCAGCGCATCCAGCGCCATCATCACCCCTTTATCCGTCAAAGCCCATCCATGGGCCTCCAGAGCCCGCCAGTGGGTTTCCGGTTCCAGCGCATGTTTCAGCACTTCCATCTCTTCAAATGGTATCCCGATCACTCCGGCTACCGCTTCACTATCATACTGTTTCATAAGAGCCCCTTTTCTGAACAAATTTTGGGTAAGGAAATGCATATATAGATATGAGACGCGCCGCGCCGCCGACCCCCCTCCCCCCCTCTGATGGCTATACCCTTGTATGGTCCATCTATCCCGCTGCCAGGCTGTATGATTCCCGGCGTGGGTGAATTTGTCTCATTATTGGCACGAATATAGTTTTTCATAGTGTTTTTAGCATTTTCTATTCATTCACAATGAATCTCGGTCTATTTCGGACAGCATTTCATCCGGCTCCAGGTCATCCGGCCAAACTTCCGGATCCACTGGACCGGGCTCTGAATCAGGCAGCAGCAGGCCGCCGGCCGGGTCCGCTCCTTTAGACGCAATACTTTTCCGGCCATTTTCCATTCCGGGCGCCTGGCCGGTGGTTTGTCCGTCCGCTGCCCGGATGCGTGCCCGGTATCCTGCCAACTCTCCATGATCCGGGCGTGCTTCCAGCTTGCCAATAATCGCGGTGGGGGCGCCGGTCAGCTTCTGGGCCTGGTCAATCATGATCCCGGATACAATCGCCTTATCCTTAGTACTAATCTTCTTCCGGGTGTCGGGGTCAAGTAAATCCTCCTCAACGCATTCCGCTGCCAGCGCTCCGGCGGCGTAAGCTTTCGCTGCTATTTTAGCCCGTGCCTGTGTTATTGATTCGGTGTTTTTCCTCCGGATGGCAGCCACCGTCCGCGAGGTCATTTGAAGGTGCCGCGCAATCTCAATTTGCGAATACCTGCCACTTGCCAGCATGGACACCGCTTGCCGGTATGCGTGCGGCCGGTCTCTCAATACCCGGCCGGCGGTATAGCTTGGATCCTGGGCCGGGTGCGGTTCTTGCTGCGATGCGTCAAGCTCCGCCTCATCAAAAAGGAGGGGCTCGCGGTGCGCTGGTTCGGTTATTTCCTGGGGTTCCATGCCCCTAAAATACAAAAAAAAGCGCCCCCGTCAAAGTGTGCGTATGATTAAACAGGTTTTAAGTTGTTTATAGGCAACGACATAAAAAAAGAAACCGGACAATTTTACCACACCACTAGATTTGATCCTGTATATCTAATCAAAGCCACACGGCCAACCGCCCCGGACGGATTCCGGGAAACCACCTGAAAAGGAAAAAAGATGCATAATATCTACAAAGAAAACGGACACGAAATTCGCACGGCATACCTTGCCGCGCTGGCCACTGATTACGGGCAAAGCCTGCAACTGATTCATACTATTTCCGATACGCTGGGAAGCTCTGAAGACTTCGACGCGCTGCCCGCATTCCTGCAGGATCTGGAAGCGGTGGAGGTGTTCGCATGAGTGTTTGCAAATACAAAAATAGCAGAAACTTTGCCGTATATGATGACCAAGGAAACCTTGTTTGCGTATGCGTTTATAAAAAAGGCGCGGAAGAAGTCGCGCGCCGTCTAAACGCTACATTAAACTTCATGGAGGCTGCAGCATGATCAATCCCTTCTTACATTTAACGCAGCCGGAAGAAGTCAAAAAAGAATTCCGCCGTCAATGCTTCATTCACCACCCGGACCAGGGCGGAACGGATGCAGCTTTCCGGGATCTCAACCGGATGTATCAGGAACGCTTGCGCGTTCTGGACGGATCCAAGCACAAGACCGAAGGCGGAAAAGAATTCACGTACACTTACAACGAAGCCCGGGAAACCGAAGTTGCCGCAAAACTCGCGGAAGCAATCGCCGCGCTGCCTGCTACGGTTAATATTCTGTTAATCGGGATTTATATATGGATTGACGGCGAAACCAAACCCGAACGGGAAACCCTGAAAAAGTTGGGGTTCTACTGGTCAAAAAACCGCGCCCGCTGGTACTGGAAACCGGCGGACTATAAAAGCCGCCGGTCTAAATCCGGCCTGGCCATGATCGCAGCCCGCTACGGGTACCAGAATTTTACCGGAGAAAAGGAGGAAAGCACCGCACCACGCCGGGCACGGATAAACGCCTAAACCCGCTGACGATGGACCGGGGCACCGGTCCGAAATCCCGCAGCAATGCGGGATCCGGGATGCAAACAAACCGCCGCCTGGTACGGATTACCAGAAACCGAAAAAGAGAAAAAAATGAAGATCATAAAATTAAAAAGCGCAATTCTTAGCCAACTGGCAAAAGCCGCCGCCGAAAATGACGGGGCAATCAAGATATGTAATGAACCCTACATGCCTTTATCATGTGAACTCATTGGAGAAACCGAAGTTTCCGGCCAAAGCCTCCAATGCTTTTCCATGTGCCACTACGGAGAGCAAAACGGGGATTTAATGCGGGATCCTGATGTTTGTTTCTTCATCCAAAAAGACGGAGAAAATGAATATTTCATTCCTTACGAATTCCAATACGACTACGCCGGAGAATACACCTGTGCCTTTAAAGATCAAAAATGGCAAACCCGCGAACAAAGAGACATTGCAGAATTCTGTCAAATTTGGATTAAAAACCTGAAAAAACAGGGATACATTGACCAATTAAACCCTGATTACGTGCAAGCCGTTAAAGATTTTGAAAAGGAGCCAACAGCATGAGCCCCGAACTATTAAAAACCATCCTCGAAAAACAGGCAGCGCGGGAAAAAACCGAAACCTATTACACCAGCAATCAGATTTTACAGCTTTCCTTCCTTCTGGCCTGTTGTATTTTCGGCCTTGCAATCCTCATCCATGCCCTGTTAAACTACTAAAACCGCCCGGCACGGATTGCCGGAACAAAACAAAAGGAGAAAATTATGAAAGCCAACGGCACACATAAATTCAACATCGCCGGAAAATCTGGTGAGATCACCATAAAAAATAAAGAAGCTACTGTCTTGATTCAAGGCGGGCACCAAAATGGCGGAACTTGCGAAGATATTGAAGACATTCTTCGTTTAATCGCTACCGGAATCAAAACCGCACTTGTACTTGATAAATAAACCCCGCGCCCGGCGGACCATCCGGGCAAAATTTACCATGTCAGAAACATCTATCATATTAAACTGCACCCACGAACAGAAAGGCGCAGCCAAGCGCGCAGCCTATCCCGGCAAACTCGCAGAGTGGGCGCTTGAGTGGATCAATACCGGCGTACAACTCTCTGAGAACGCCCCCGTTGATCTCCCGCCCTACCTCATTGCCGACAATCCGGCCACCGGTGACTTGTACGCGCTGCACACCCAGCGGCCGCGCTGCTTAATCCGTTTAATCGAAACCGACCGGGGATATATCGCCCAGCCGGTGGAATCCTACGAACCCATGACTCAAAGCGCCCAGGATCTTGCGCGGATCCTCCGGGGTGCGGAAGACGCAGCTTCAGAATAAGCAGCACGCCGTCAATACCCAGTATTCCGCCGCATCCAGTCACAGATCGAAGATTCAGGCACCCTGACAATTTTCCCATCACGGAACACCGGCCCGAGACCTTCCCGGCCAGAGCTTTTCCTTTTCCTCTCTGGTGATATAAGCGCCGATACTCACCTTATTAGGATCTCTTTGATTTGTCATAATTCACCTCTGTTCAATCAATTTCCATGGCCGGTCCAACTTAGCATAAAATTTAGTAGTGGTGTCTAGAGAATCATGTCCCAGATACTCCTTTGCCCAGGCAGGGTCCAGATCCGTATATACCCGACTGCCAAAAAGTTTCCGCAATTCATGCACTTTCTTCTGAGTTTCCCAACCCAGATTCTTCATCCAAGTAGCAAAATCCTTCGTGACAAGATCATATCTCTCATGCTTTTTACCAGGCAATACAGTTTTCCGGCCCTCTGAAAATTTGCAAATAGCTTCCCATATATCCTTGTGAATGGGCACAAACCTTTCCGTTCCCTTTGGTTTCCAATATTCCCGATCAATCAAAGCAATTCCCAGCACACCCCGACTTTCAGTCACCCAGTCCTTCCGCATTGCCGCGATTTCCCCGGCCCGCAACCCGCAATTTATCCCCAAAGTGTAAATAATCCACAAATCAGGATTTGTTTCCTTGAGTTTAAGCCCCGCCTTCTCCGTTTTCTGCACCAGATCATCCGCCGGATTATCATAAGTAGGCAACTTTCCCTTTGGCAAAGAGACCTCCCGCAAATCCCGCGCCCAGTCCCGGACATCCAACCCCTGATCCGCATAAAAAATCACCGCATTCTGACCGATCAAAGATTTAGCCTGCACCCATTTTGCATAAATGCTTGCCATCCTCCGCTGACCACTCACCCGGGCCACCTCGTTCAATTCCTTCCCGTGCCACTCCCGCACCGCCGCCGGAGTCAAAAGATAAAGATCTGATTCCATAGAAAGCCCAGCACCTAAAACCGCAATATCCGTGAAAGCATTCCTCGCCTGGCGCACCGTGGTTTTAGCCAGTCGGCCTCTTCGACTCCTCCCAGACTCCGCATACCTTTCCCACAAATCAAGCAAGCCCTTCACCGTGCAACAAACCGCAGTCGGCTTCCGCTCTTCCAACAATTCCGCAAGCAATTCATCCCCCGCCTTCTGCGCCCAGCGTTGACTTCCGTTTCCAAGTGTGCCAGTGAATCTTTCACCATCCACCATGGTACGCATCACCCATTTCCCGGTATCCGGTCTCTTATAAATATTCGATTTCATGCTTTTACTCCGTGCCAATTTCGAGACAATCCATGTGTCAATTAAAGGATCGCCGTGTCAACGTGTGTCACCATAGACGAATGAAGAAAGGTGTCAAACACCTTCTACAAAAATTTCCACCACCTTAAATACTAACTCGTAATGAATAGTCGTCGGTTCGATTCCGTCCTTTGGCTCCACTTTTACAGGTTTTTGAAATGTTCGGGCCAATTTCGAGACAATCTTTGTACGCTATTTGAAGAGTATTTTCTTCCCTTCCTTTTGTCTCTCTCTGACAACTTGTGTCATCAGTGCGCCGGTGCAGGCGAGAAGGAAAGCGGTTCCGACATACGGCTCATGCGGAACATTTTCCGGTTATAAGTTTCGCTTCCCCGCTTGTAACCACGCACCTCTACAAAATACGCATCCAGCAGTTTCATGCGTTCCAACCTTGGGAGGCTTCTGGCAATGCTATCATGATATAAACCTTTCCGACTAAGTTCTTCGGGCGTGCTTATTTTATCGTTAGTTATTGGGGCAGAAAATCCATTATTCAGTGAGTCCGGTTCGTCTCCTGTAATCCCATTCCCTGATCTCTGGGGGCGCGTCACCAATCTTCTCAAGTAAATCAAGTACCGTGTCAAGGTGTTCAATCTCCTGCTCATTATGGGCAAGGGCAGCCTGGGCGTGCATGACCATTGCCCGACGGACATTCCTTTCCTCCTCCCACCGTTCCCCTTCCTGATAGGCTTTTGATAGCTGGCCATATCTCGGCATTTGCCTGACCGCTGCCTTGAGGGATTCCAGTTGATCCAGTTGGACGCGAAGGGCGTACAAATCCTTGTCCCGGATTTGGCCGTATGGTGCATCCTTGATCCAGCTCCAGCCTGCGAGTTTGAGCCTCCTGTCTATCTGGGACAGTGTTGCCTGTACCTTGGATAGGTCTTGCGGGCTCTGGGCAAACCATCCTGCAGGATTTCGCATGAACATCCTGCCGATGAACGGAAGGTCCGCCATCTCTCCAATCGGCTTGTTCCGGTCCATGTTATCTAGGATCCGCACTATTTCCCCCACCTGGCGACTTAAGCCCTGATTCACGATATATTCCAGCTTGGTCGGTGAGTATTCAAGAAATCTTCCCACCTTCTTGTAGAAAGCCGGGGTAGTTGTGTAGTGCTGTTCGGCTGCGGGCAGGTTCACCAGCCAGGGGCTCACAATATGCCTTTGGCGGAAGTAGGACCAATTACTCCCGGCTTCCTGTAATGTGTTGATCTGAGGCCCAAGGAACTGCGTAGGGCTTCCGGCATCGGCTATCCGCTTGAGAAGCTGGATGGATTTCCGGCGCCCATCCACCCGGCTTCGGTCCAACAGGTCATCCATCACGGAATTGTAGACCAGTGAGGCCATGGCACCTTCTGGCCCGTAGGGAAAACGCGCCCGGAATCCCATGACATCGTGATAATTCAGCCGGTCATCAAGAGGGCGTTCCCGTTCCCGGTCCTTTTCGTCATCGTCCATCATTGCAAACCGGAGGGCGGCAATGCTGCCAAACACGGCGGGGACCATGACCATCAGCTTTGTCCAGGCGGTAGCGGCAATGGCCGGGTCCGGATCGGTGAGAAGCTGGCTTGTCCGACGGACTGCCTGAATCTGGGGATTAAAGAACCCCGGCATTGCAAGTGCGGATCTGAGGTCCGCGCTCGGGGAGTGCTCATTGAAGGGGCCTGTCACATTCCAGTAGGCAAGCATGGCTTCCCGGTCAGTCGCCCCACGTTTCAAGGCGGCCACGGATGCTCCTTCCCGGGTGGCGGACTCCAGGAAGGGGGATATGGTCTTGCCCAAGGTCACAAGATTCACAATGTCCCCTGCCTTGAACAGCGGGAAAAGCCAGTTAGCGGGTTGGAACACCGTCTGGAGTAACCGGACAGTCTTGTCAGGGTGCTGGGAAACATAGAGTCCTTCCGTCAGGAATCGCATCACGGCATTCTGTTTCATATTCCGGAGAAGTTCCGTTTCTGTTGGCTGCACCCTGGAAAGTAAAAGTCCCTCCTGGAATACCTGGGGATACTTTTTGGAAAATTTATTCATCACCCCCAGGACTGTTGCTCCGCCGGGAAACCATCCTACTTTGTCGGTGTTCATCATCGTCTGGTTGATTAGGTCCCCCAAAAAGTTGTTGACCCCGAAAAGGAGAGACTGGGTAATGTTCCGTTTCCAGTTCTCAATGGCAGGCCGGAGAAGCCAGTTAGCTTCTTTCCAGAATGCGGAAAGCTCTTTACCCTTGGCGAAGCCCATGAACAGCGCGTCATCTGATACCTGAACGTACTGCCTTTCCCCATCTTTGAGGAAAGAAAGGACATTCACGTCATTGGGGCGGCCAGGTCTGTAAATCTTCTGAAACTCGGTAGCAAGGTTCAGATTCTCAGGCTGGAACCATTCTTTGACCTGCTTCACGCTTTCACCCGTCTGCTTTGAGATGTTCTGCGCCACGGCATCATAGGCCTGCTTCACAATCCATTCCTTGGAAACTTCGGCAACCTTCTGTTGCGGCATTTTCAGGGGGATCATTACCCGACCGGCTGCGGATCGGACTTCCATCGGCAAAGCATTGTCTTTCGCCATGGATTGAAGATTGTCGAACATCTGATTTGCGAACTGATTCCAGTAAACCGAGCTATAGGCCTGACGGGTGTAATGCTCGGCAACTGTGTTCAAGTCCTGAATGGCTTCCCCGGAACCGAATGCGCGGCGAAGACCTGTTCCCATGTCTGCCCCGGTTGCGCCCCGATGTCCGGCGGGACTGTTCATCACCCTGGGAAGAGGCCAGTACATTTCCCGCCGTTGAATTTTAGACTTTTCTCCTTTTGCCAGCATTCCGGAGCGTTCACGGAGATCAAGCAGGGCGTCAAAGTAGGATTGCACTTCATCAAAATGCCTTTTGAAGTTGGGAATTTCCTTCTCGGCCTGCGCTACGATTCCCTTCAGGTCCTCGAGCGATATCCCTTCACGGAATCCGGGATATTCCATACCGTCTTGAACATGCCGGTTCAGACTTTCCAGAGCCCATCCAGCCTGTTCAAATTGCTCGTAGTATTGAGGCGGGATGGTCTTAATTATATCATTCCAGGTCCTCGGGAGTAAAACATTGACCTTCCCCTTCTGGTCGATGTAGCGGACCCCTCGTGCCGGTCCAGAACCTGAATAAGCCAATTGAGTTTCCGCGCCGATCTGCAGAAGAATATTATGTCCTTCAATCAATTCCTGAGTGCGTTTCCGGGATTTCCTCATTTTCTCTGCTGCGACTTTTAGAGTGTCCCCCGATTCACGATAGGCCTTTTTTACCTGACGGGCGAACTGTCTATCAAGTCGCGAAACTGGAGCCCCGGAGGCTACGCCTTCTACTAACTTTTCCCCCTGGTGCAAGACCACGTTTAACCCCTCTTTCATGGTAGGGGCCTGACGTTGATCCTTGTTGAAGGTTGCCCACCGTTGGGCTGCGGGTTGGTTCATGAACCGATTATAGGCGCGTGCCGCGTCCCGGATTCCAGGAAGCACGTTGGGAAGGTATTTAGATATTGCGCTATCCATCCTGACATCAATAGTCGTATCCTGAATGCTTCCTGGATTCGTAACTTTCAACCGCATCCACTCCGCCACGCCTTCGTGAACATTCTCTGCTGAAGCCATAGAACCCGGACGCTTTGTCAGCCGGAGCAGAGAATTCCGCACACCTGGATCCTGAAAAAATCCTTCGCCTCCCATTTGATTCACCAGAAGCTCTTTCAGTCCATGTCCAGCCTCGTGGAAATTGATTTGCGATTGAGTATTGCGGGTCATCGCAAGGTGTCCAGTCCTCCGATAGTGGGCCGGGTGTTTCCGGGAAGTCTGCGACTTTGATCTGCGCATTTCGACTTGAACCAACTTGTTCACATACTGAACAATGTCCGCTACGCCGGCGGCATTTCTTCCTTTGGCTGCGGCCTGAGCTACCAAATTCGCACCTTGCTTAGATTCACCGTCCCCTTTTGTCCAGTCGGGCACCTTTGCAAAGCGCTTATTCAGTTCCTCTGCCGGATCATTCAATTCACCCCGCCATTCATCGACCTCCGCCTGCTGACGCGCCGCCAACTGCGCCTTCCGTCCAACTACCCGTAGTATCCCACGGATTTTCTGAGGGGTAAAGCCCTGTTCAGCGGCTATATCTTCCACGCCCTTTCCAGCCAGCACCCCGTCCCTCACATCCGCCTCTAGATCCTGCAAGGGAGTCACCGCCAAAGCTTCCTGATAAGCAGAGATAGACCGGTCCGGTCCTTTGGCCGCAATCAAATCCTGCAATTCCGTGGTGCCCTCTCCACCCACCGGAGCCTGGAGAGAAGCAGTCAAACGCTGATCCCGCATCCCGGCAGTATTCTTCGCAAACTGATTCTTAGCCACATTACGGGCTACCGTGCCCAGCCACGTCTGCACCTTCGCCTTATTCGGGTCAAACGTATTCGCCTTATCCAGCGCACGCAGAGCCACATCCTGCATCATATCCTCCATCTC